>OBBX01000024.1_pt1 | contig 139655 bp, 115 predicted proteins | sample 1502701 | NCBI WGS metagenome assembly OBBX01 (sample SAMN05301469, study PRJEB22388) | human gut metagenome | isolation source: Infant 1 DOL 13 gut | host: Homo sapiens | place: USA: Pittsburgh, Magee-Womens Hospital of UPMC | collected 2013/2014
TTTTATAACTAAGGGTTACTTTTTTTCTCTATTTTTTCTTATTATATCACTATTTTTTCCCTATTTCAATATTTTGACATTTTTTCCATTATACTGAAAAGATATCTTAAATTTTTAACTTGGATAAATTTTAAAGCATATACTTAAAATTAACATACTTGTTTTCTATTTTATTACACTTAATCCTTATTTTTTTCATTCTACAAAACAAAAATAAAAAAGAATAAGATAATAAATAAAATACTTATCACCTTATTCTTTATTTAATTATTTTACAACGAAAAATCTAAACTACTTTTTAAATAGCTTCCTCTTCCATCAATTTATTTGTATATTACTGGTTTAATTCTTCAAGTAACTGATTGGTTCTTGCAATACTTTATCCTAAACTCTGGAAACTTTGTAAACTACCTCTCTAGCATTTGGTAAATTTCCATCTGGAATACCTACAGCAATACCAAATGGTACAGAATACCCTTCTGGTATATCAAGTAGTTCTCTGTATTTTTTATTTGTATCAAACTTCATCTTTATTGACTCTGATTCTTTTACATCTTCTTTATCCAATACACTCACAAGACCTTCAATATCCCCTTGTTCAACAGGTGTAAATAAACCTCTAACCATTCCTATTATACAACTTCCAAGCCCTAGTGCTTGTGCAGCTGTTGTTATATTCCCTGTAAGTATTCCTATATCATATGGAGCCCATGAACTACTTTCATCATAAGAAATAAATAAAACGGTTGGAGCACCATAAAATAACTTAAAGTTTTTATTTATCTCAACATTACTCACCTCATGAATCCTAGATAAAGTATCATCACTAATCTCTTTTAAAAGTTTCTGGTCTTGCACAACAGTTATGTGCCAAGGCTGTTTATTACATCCTGAAGGTGCTGCAAATGCACAGTGTAATAATGTGTTTACTTGCTCATCACTAATTTGTTCTGTCGTAAATTTTCGTATACTTCTACGACTTTGTATTAAATTTATTGTTTGGTTGTCTTGAAAATTATTATTCATATCTATTCCCCTTTTTATGTATTTCTTAGTACAAATACTAAATCTTCAGAAAATTAATCTTATAATTAAATTTCTTTACAATATTATTATAATTATTTTTAGCTTGTATGTGAAGACTTAAAAATATAAACACTTTTAATATATCTCAATTATATATATAAATGAAAATCTGGTATTCGTCATCTATAGAAACTGCTCTTTTCTATAGTTTAATCAATACCAGATTAATAAAACATGATATATTAATTTAAAGGACCCCATCCCTCTTTAGAATGAATCTCTGTTTTTACAGACTTAACACTATCTGTGTCAACATCCCATGACCTACCTGCAACAGAAATACCATTTTTACCTTTATACCATCTACCTTCATCATAATCGTAAACTAGGGAAGTATACCAATTACCCCCAGTCTTATTATTTGCAAATACAACTACAGTAGCATCAGATTTAGTAGGACTATATGCATATGGTTGTATATATAGTGTATCCTTACTTAATCCATATTTTGCCTTAAATTCATCTGGAATTGTAGGCCACCCATTTTTATATTTATTGTCTAATAAATATTTTCTAAAATCATCATTACCCTTTGAGGCTCCTGGTATTATAGAAGGGTCTTGTGAAAATGATGCAATCAAATCTTTCATACTTTGATGTATATCCCTAGCCATTTCAACACCATCTGGATGTTTTGTACAAGTAACATACACTTTTGCAATGCTTTCTATTCCAGTTATTCCATCATAACCATCATCAAACGTTGCTGAATATATTCCACCTGACTTACACTTTGGTTCTGTTTCAAAGTACTTACCATCTTTGTTTTCTAATACCTCTTTCATGACTTCATTCTTGCCCTTACTTGATTCCTCAGCCATTGCAATAACAATTTGAGTCTTTATATTTTCTCTATTAGAAAGACATGTAACTGCTTTACTTTTTTCTATATTTCTAAACAATGCTGGAATAGCTACTATAACTAAAATGCCTATTATAGATATAACTACTAACAATTCAATTAGTGTAAAACCCTTTTTATTCATAATAATCATTCCCATTAAATAAAATTATAGTACTTATTTTTAAATACTACATATTAATAAATTGTCTACATAAATCCTTTCAACAGAACTACTAATATACTTACAGAACTACTAATATACTCAATATTCAATTTAGTAATTAAATAACTTGTATGCTAAAACTCAATATCCTCTACCTCTATTTTGTCAATAACATCCTGTACTAATTTTTCAATGTCAAGTGCTGTTTCAGATTTTTCTATTTTCTCTAATCTAGGTTTAGTGACGGGCTTTCTAGGAGAAAATACACTACAACAATCTTCTTCAGGCACTATAGATGTTTCAAAAGTCCCTATTTTTTTGGCTATATCAACTATATCTGATTTATCCATTGCTATAAGTGGTCTAAACACTGGTAAGTCTACAACGGCATTAGTACAAGTAAGCCCTTGTATAGTTTGAGATGCAACCTGCCCAATACTTTCACCTGTAATTAAAGCATCACAATGTCTTTTTTCAGAAAGTCTCTGTGCTATCCTCATCATAAATCTTCTTGAAAGAATAGTAGCTTCTTCTTCATTACAATTCTCACCAATTGCTTTTTGTATTTCTAAGATATTAACTTTATGAAGCCTTACTCTACCACAGTATTTTGCCAGTATTTTAGCTAAATCCTTAACTTTTTCCTGTGACCTTTCACTTGTAAATGGATAACTATGAAAGTGAACTGCCTCTACTTCCATACCTCTTTTTGCAACCATCCATGTAGCCACTGGGCTATCTATACCTCCTGATAAAAGAGACATAGCTCTACCATTCGTTCCAAGTGGCAATCCACCATATCCAGGTATAGTATCACTATAGACCATAGTATGAAATTCTCTGTATTCGCACTTTATTTTAACTTCTGGATTTCTTACATCAACATTAATCCTATCTCCTACCTTTGATAATAAGTATCCACCTATATCCATACTCATTTCTTGAGAAGTCAACCCGAAAGACTTATCTCCTCTTCTTGACTCTACCTTAAAAGTTTTATATCCAGCCTCTATTTTTTCTTCTAACATTTTTAAAGCTATTTCTTTTAATGTATCATAATCTTTTTTAGCTCTTACTCCAGGGCACACACCCACTATCCCAAATACTTTTCTAACTTCTTCAATTACTTCTTCATAATCATAGTCTTCTAAATCAACATATATTCTTCCATACTCTTTATATACATTAAATCTTCCAATTGGTTTTAACATATTTCTTATATTTCTTATAAGCCTATTCTCAAATATATATCTATTCTTTCCTTTTACTCCAATTTCTCCATACTTTACTATTAATATATTATACACCATTTCACCTCTTAAACTAATTTATTATCACTATTTATACAGTATTCTTTATTTTCTTTTCATTATTGACCTTAAGTCACAAATTGATTCTTTCAAAACTTTCACAGCTTCTAACATTTCTTCTTCTGTATTCATATCAGATAAACTAAATCTTATTGTTCCATTTATTTCTTCATTTGTAAGACCTATAGCATTTAATACGTAACTACCTTTCTTTTTAGAAGAACATGCAGAGCCAGTTGATACATAAATACCTTTTTGCTCTAAGTAATGAAGTAAAACTTCTCCTTTTGTCCCTCTAAATGATACATTTAATATATGACATACTCCATCTTCTGGAGAATTGATTTTTATATCTTCTATATTATCAATTATTTCATTTTTTAATATATTTTTTAAGTTATCTACTTTCGAAATAACAGCATCTAAATCTTTGTTTAATATTCTAACAGCTTCTCCAAGACCATATATTCCAGGTACATTTTCTGTTCCCGACCTAATTCCAATTTCCTGACCACCACCTGTTAACATAGGCTTAAGGCGATTATTTTCTTTTATATACATAAATCCAATTCCCTTTGGACCATGAAATTTATGTGCACTTACACTCATAAAATCTATATTGTATTTAGATGGTCTAAAGTTAATTTTTCCATATGACTGAATAGCATCAACATGGAAATAAATTTTTTCTTTTAAACCCTTCAAATACTTTCCAACTTCACCTATTGGCTGTATAGTTCCTATTTCATTGTTAACATGCATCATGCTTACTAAGCATGTAGTTGACTTTATCGCATTTTTTAAATCCTCTATATTTATTTTCCCATCTTTTCCGACCTCTAAATAAGTTACTTCAAAACCATCTTCTTCTAAATCTTTTAATGTATTTAAAACAGAAGGATGTTCTATGTTAGTAGATATTATGTGATTTTTTCTTTTTTTATTTAAACTAGTAATACCTCTTATTATAGTATTATTACACTCTGTACCACCTGATGTAAAATAAATCTCCTTTTCTTTCGCTCCTAGAGATTTAGCTATATCTTGTCTTACTTCTTTTATAGCTTTTTCAACTTCTACACCTTTTCTATGGACAGAAGAAGGATTTCCATATTCCGTATTAAGTGCATAAACCATTTTATCTATAACTTCTTGATAAGGTTTTGTAGTTGCGCTATTGTCTAAGTATATTTCCAACTTAATTACACCTACCTTTATTTAAAATCTTCAACTCTAACTATTATACCACTAATTATAGTATTTTTTTTGTTAATCTTTATTAAAAAGACAATCTTAAATTATAAAATATTATTTCATGAAAAGCTAGTTTTTTCACTTTATTACAAATTTTTATAGTAAAATATAATATACTTATACTATACCCTACAAAAATATATTATAAAATACAATATATGATAAAATAATATATTATATAAAATAAATATATTATATTATACATATACTTATTTTTACTATAAAAGTTAAATTTATAAGCTTACTTGTTATAAAAATAACTTTTATAATTTATTTCAAAAAAAATATTGATTTTTGTGTCGCATTTTGTTATAATAAATTAAGGTTATCCCCCTGGTAACCCTAGTTAGTTAATATATCTATTCCCAATACCCTTTCATAAGGATATATTTTATATTTATTAAAAATCGGATTAGTAACGGAAATTAATTCGGTGGAAAAAAAGAGCTTACCCCGAGCTCTTTTTTTTTCTGCAAAAAATCGTAAAAATAAAGTTAATATTAATATAACTTTAATTTTAAAATTAATATTAACCATCACTAAAAAAGGATGTATTGAATTTCTAATATCAATAACATCCTTTTTATATAATTATAGCACTTTTGCTAAAAATGCTTTTGTTCTTTCATGTTTTGGATTTCCGAAAACTTCTTCTGGAGTATTATCTTCAAGTATACTTCCTCCGTCTATAAAAATAACTCTATCTGCAACTTCCTTAGCAAATCCCATCTCATGAGTTACAATTGCCATTGTCATACCTTCTTTAGCAAGTTCTTTTATAACATCCAAAACTTCGTTTACCATTTCTGGGTCAAGAGCAGATGTTGGCTCATCAAACAACATCATATCTGGTTCCATAGCAAGTGCTCTAGCTATTGCTATTCTTTGCTTTTGTCCTCCAGATAATTGTGATGGATATGAATCTTTTTTATCTAAAAGACCAACTCTACTCAACAAAATTTCTGCTTTTTTTTCTGCTTCTTCCTTAGTCATCTTTTTTAATTTAATTGGTGCTAATGTTATATTATCTAAAATAGTCTTATGTGGGAATAAATTAAAGTTCTGAAACACCATACCTATATTTTGTCTAACCTCATCAATATTAGTTTTTTTATCGACCAAATTTTTTCCTTCAAATATTATTTCTCCACCTGTAGGTATTTCTAGTAAATTCATACATCTAAGAAATGTACTTTTACCAGAACCACTTGGACCTACTATAACCATTATTTCGCCTTTAGCGATTTCTAAGTCTATATTTTTTAATACATTTAAATCTCCAAAAGATTTACTTAAATTTTTTATTGTAATCATATTATCACTTTCCTTTTTACTATTCTATGTTTTCCCTAAATGCTAAACATGCTCTCATCTAGTTAGACACAGATAGTTTCTTTTCTAATAATCCAACTAATCTTGATAGAGTAAATGTTATAACAAAGTAAATTGCTGCTGCTACTATTAATGGCTCTAATGCTCTAAATGCTGCATTTTTTACTATATCAGCAGTACGCATTATCTCAACAACTCCTATTACAGATATTATTGAAGATTCTTTTACAAGTGTAATAAACTCATTTGCTAATGAAGGTAATATATTTTTTATAGCTTGAGGTATTATTATATATCTCATAGTTGACCAATAATTTAATCCTAATGATCTACTTGCTTCCATTTGTCCATTATCAACTGATTGTATACCTGATCTAAGTATCTCTGCCACGTATGCACCAGAGTTTACTGATAATGCAAATGCACTAGCTATAAATTCACTTGGTATACCAAACAACATAGGGAATCTTATTCCTAATTGAGGTAAACCAAACCATACTATATATATCTGTACTAATAATGGTGTCCCTCTTAAAACCTCAATATAGATTGATGATATTGCTCTTAATACTTTGCTCTTTGATATTTTTGCCATACAGATAATTATACCTATTATAAATCCAAAGCATAATGCCACAAGAGAAATTGATACTGTCACACCTGTTCCTTCCAAAAAAGAAGTCCCAAATCTACTTAAAAAACTAAAATCTAAACTCATAATTTCATCTCCCACATAACTTTCTTACTAATTTGAAGCAGCTTCAGTAGATGCTTCATTTAAAAATTCTTCTATCTTCTTGCCATCTTGTAATTCTTTTATCTTTTTGTTTAATAATTCTATAAAATCTTTGTTATTGTCAGATTTTTTGATTGCTGCTGCCATACCTTCTGTTACATCTTTCCCAACTTCAGTATTTGCCATTTTTATTCCATCATATTTTTTAACATTTATTAAAGAAACTGCTTCATTAGTAACAACTGCATCTATGTTTCCATTTTTTAATTCTGTAATTAAATCAGGTATTGCTTTCAAAGATTTTGTAGTTGTCATTTTTAAAGTGTTAACTACATATTCTTCTTGGATACTTCCTGCTTGAACTCCAACTCTAAGTTTCTTTAAATCATCTTCAGTTTTTACTTTGTCTATATCTGCATCTTTAACTATAACTGCATTTCTACTTAAATAATATAATTCTGAGAAATCAACACTCTTTTCTCTCTCTGGTGTTGGAGACATACCTGCAAGAACAATATCAACTTGGTCTGCATTTAAAGCACCTATTAATCCATCAAATGACATATCCTTAATTTCAACCTTTACACCAAGCTCTTTTGCAAATTCTTCAGCCAACATTATATCGAATCCTTTTATTGAATCTTTTCCATCTACTACCTTATGAAATTCAAATGGAGGAAATTCTGCACTAGTACCAACAACTAATTTTCCATTGTCTTTTATTTGTTCTAACTTTGTTTTTTCTCCTCCACCACTACATCCTACTAGCGATAATGTCAATCCTAATACTAATCCTAAACTTAATAATTTTTTAAATACTTTCATTTTAACTACCCCTCTCTTTTAATTATAATTTCCCTCAGATTTTAATACTTAAATGTTTCGAGTTACAAAAAAAGTCTCTCAGTCTTTAATGACTAAGAGACGACTTTACCGCGTTACCACTCTTATTGATAAATACTTATATTACTTTCAAAATTTGTGACTGTTAGCTTTTAAGCTGTATGGATATTTTTATTTTTAAATCAAAAAAGTCCCTTAGCTTTACAGCTAAGAGACGAATTATATCCGCGTTACCACTCTTTTTGATAAGTAAGTACTTATCCTCTCAATCCCTTAAGGCGGGTAAACCAATTATCATACTAAAGTTTCTGATAATCTCCTCCAGAGCTCTCTTCACATAGACTTCATTGCTAGGCTTACACCAACCCCTAACTCGCTGTAAATCCATATATGCTACTTTCTCTATCATTGGATTTGTTTCCTTAAATTGTTAATACAATTGTACTTCCTTATAATATTTTTGTCAATAAGTTTTTTATTTTTTTAATAATTTTTACTTGTAAATTATCTAAATACTACTGTTTATATTTATTGATATTAGTTTTGTAATTATAAATAGTATATTTCATATTTTTAGATATTTCTTAAATAATACTAAATAATATTTTCCACATTGTTGCTTTTCTTTAATAATACTAAATAATATTTTCCACATTGTTGCTTTTTCTAAACAACTATAAATAATATATTAAACCCTTATTTCTTTTTCTAATAAGTTAAATAATACATTTTACACATATCTATTTGTCTTGCACATAATAAATAATACATTATATTTCTATCTAAATTTAGATTCTAAATTAAATAGTATAAATTATATTCTTCAATAAACAAGTTTTCAAATCCAAGATTCGCTCTCTATCTTTAAACTTTATTGTAAACATAATTCCATCTTTTTTAATTATTTCTCCTTCATGAAATTTTTTATGGTATACCTTATCCCCTACATCAATACTGTCAATTTCTTTTTTCGTTGGAGATTTTATATCATTAATAAATAATGATTTATCAACTTTCTTACCATACTTATTTAAAGTAGAGCTTATACATAACTTTTCTTCAGCTCTTGTAATAGCAACATACATAAGTCTTCTTTCTTCTTCTAATTGTTCTTCTTTTTTCTCTTCCTTACAAATATCATATGATTTTTCATGAGGTATTGTTCCTTCATTTACACCTATAATATAAACATTTCTAAATTCTAATCCTTTTGCACTATGCATAGTTGTAAATATGACACCCTCAGTCTGCTTATTCTTGTTATTTTCCGTTAACTCAGTCTTTACTCTATCAATATGCTCTAAAAACTCTGTAACAGTATTAAAATTAGTTGCTGAACTCTCAAGTTCATTTAATATCTCTACAAGTCCATTAGTCTTTATCTTTCTGTTGCTACAATAATCTAAAACATATCTATCATAATCAAGACTAGTTCTAATATAAGATATTGCATTTTTAGGATTTAAAGTATTTAAATAACTTAAATCTATTTCCAAATCATTTATTGTTTTAACTTGTTTAGGATGAAGATTACACTTATTTATTAATGCTGTTATAAAGTCTTTTTCATCCTTAACCATATTTATACTGTCTTTGGATATATATCTAAAAGGCTTGTTTATAATTCTCAACCAATCTTTATTTGATTTTGGATTAATACCTATTCTTAAATAGGCTAGTATATCTTGACTTGCCCAATGGTCATATATTGTAATTACTGAGTCTTTTACTACAAATGGAATCCTCATATCCATAAATACATCTACTAATGCTCTTGACTGTATATTAGTTCTATAAATTACTGCAAAATCTGAATACTCTACATAATCTTTTTGTATTTCGTCAATTATTTCCCTGGCAATATATAAGGCTTCTTCCTCTGAATCATGCGGAGAAATATAGGTAACACTTCCTCCATCCCCCTGACTACACTTAATGATTTTTTCATATCTATTTTTATTTTTGTCAATAAGTCTATTTGCAGTATGAACTATCTCACTTTTAGACCTGTAATTTATATCTAATATTATTTTTTTAGTATTATTAAAGTATTGTTCAAATTCAAGCAAAAAATCTGGTCTAGCACCTCTAAATCCATATATACTTTGGTCCTCATCTCCAACTGCAAATATATTGTTTAATGGGCTACAAATTAACTTTAAAACTTCAAACTGTACTTTATTTATATCTTGAAATTCATCTATCAATATATATTTATACACATTTCTAACCATTTCTAGTGCAGACTTATTGTTCAAAAGTAAATAATAAGTTCTTATAAGCATATCATCAAAATCTATTTTATTAACTTTAGATTTTTGTTCTTCGTATAAGTTGTATACTTTTAAAAACTCATCTTTTGTTAATACTTCTGAATTAAATTCATTTTTATCCATAAGTTCATTTTTTACATAGGAAATTTCATTTATAACTTGTCCTATATTCTCATCATCATCAGCATTCTCTATATTTAAACTTTTTAGGATTGCCTTGATTGTCATTCGCTTTGACTTTTCATCAAATATACTGTCTAAGTTGTATCTTTCAAAGTATCTTAGAATTTTAAAAAATACAGAGTGAAAAGTACCATAGGTTACCTTATTAAGTCTTATGTCATCACTTAAATTCAAAGCTCTATTTTTCATTTCTATTGAAGATGCCTTGGTAAAACTTATTGCCAAGATTCTTGTTGGTGCTATGTTTTTGTTTACAACCATATTGGCTATTCTATATGTAATTACTCTGGTCTTACCTGAACCAGGCCCTGCAAGTATCATGCAAGGCCCATCTATATGCTCAACTGCTTCTAATTGATTTTCATTTAACTTTCTTATATCTATATTTGTTGTGATTATTAGCTCCACCACCTTGATTTATAATTATATTATTTTCTTTTTAATTATAAACTAAAAGTTCATAAAAATAAATTTAATTTTTCCTCTATTAAACCACATCATTCCTATTTTCATGACATATCTTGAGTTCTTTTTTAATTTTGTCGCTTATATCTTCAGGTATAAATGATGGTTTACTAATATAGTAGCCTTGCATATAATCTACTCCAAGATTAATTAGTGTTTCCATTTCACCTTTTGTTTCTACACCTTCTGCTATCACTTTAATATTTCTTTCGTTAGAATATGAGATAAGATTTTTTAATATTTTCTGTCTGTTTTCATCTTTATCAATACCTCTTACAATAGACATATCAATCTTTACATAGTCTGGCATTATATATAATAGTACAGCATCTCCGTTGTAACCTGTCCCAAAATCATCTAAAGCAATTTCTATATTCCAATGGTCTATATATGCTTTCTTTTTCTCAATAAAATCTTCATTAATCTTATCATTCTCTGTTATTTCTAGTACTACTCTATTTAAATATTCACCATATAAATCTTCAATTTCCTCAAAATCTACTTTTGACAAATTATTATTAGGAATAGAATTTAAGAACAGTTTGCAATCGCCAAATTTTTCTTTGTATTTTTTAAATGATTTAAGTGCTTTAAACCATGTAATACGCTCAATTTGATATAATTTAGACTGTGAACGAGCTAATCTAATGACATCTATTGGCGAACTAAAAGTTTTTATTTTAGGTCTCATAAGTGCTTCATATGCAAATACTTTACCTTTACAATCTACAATAGGCTGAAATGCATACTCAACTAATTGACCATCAATTAACTTGTTTAATTCTTCTCTATTACTCAATAAGAATGAATCCTTATTATATATATTAATATCAAATTCACTAACTTCACCCTTGATTGTATTTTTAATTTGATACATAGCAAAATCTGCGTATCTCATTAATTCATCATAGTTGGTTGAATCATCAGGGTACCAGGAAATTCCTGCTGATGCCCTTATTTTAAATTCTGTTCCATCATGAAGTTTTAATAAGGTATTATTCATCTGTTTCTTAACAGAATTAATAATATCTCTTATACTATCTTTACTTTCATATCCATATATAAATACATAAAACTCATCACCTGAAAGTCTAGATACTATACCATTCCATGATATAAACTTCTTAAGTATGTCTGCAGCACACCTAATATATTCATCACCAGCATCATGTCCATATGTATCATTAATATATTTTAGATTATCTAAATCCCACATAATAAATGCTGCTATCTTAAGTTCATCTTTATTCTTAAATTTTTCTTGTATCTGTGAATGAAAAGCTCTCCTATTTAAAAGATTCGTTAAAATATCAAAATCTCTTTCATATTCTATCTTCCTTTTCTCAATAAATTCTTTTGTTACATCAACAACAACACCAAGAACCTTTAGCTCATCTTCAAAGATATTCATTCTTATCCACTTAAGTTTTTTATCTTTAGATTCAAACTTATATATATATGTATTTTCTGTTTCATAACTTTCTTGCAAATATTTATCTAGTCCCCTTAATTTTTTCAGGAACTTATTTTTTTCCATATATCCATATTCTTCAAATTTGATTTCAGTAGTAAACACGCTAAAAAATTCTTTTGTACAAAAAACATTCTCTGCGTTTTTGTATAACTCAAAAGCTCCAATTGGCATATCTACCATTTCAATAATCTGTGATAATTTTGACGAAGAATCTGCAACATTTGCACTGAGCAACTCTATAGCTGAAGATAATTCATCTATTTCAGATATATTTATCTTATCAAGATTTACTGGTTTTGATGGATTACTGTTTCTAACTTTGTTGGCTAAAAGAACAATTGGTTTTGTAAATAATCTTGATGCAATATAAATACCTATTAGACCTATTAATAAAGAAATTGCTATAGATATTATAACTAATTTCTCTACCCTTTTTGAAAATGACAAAAGACTTTTTTCTTCAATAATACCCAAAAGAGCCCAACGTTCATTTTCAAATGGAGTATTGGAGTTATATAAATCTAAGTATTGTACACTAGCATAAATGTTGCCATTACCACATTCATTATCTTTATTTTTAATCTTATATATATTTTTATACGATTCCTTCTGCTCTAAATTAGAATGTAAACCATCCCAAAATTTTTCTTTTAATGAGTATCCATTTGAAATTACATTTTCAAAGGCCATATCATTATTTCTATCTACACCTAAAATATAATTACCCTTTTTATTCCCATTTATCTCTGAGTATGGAAGTAATTCTCTTAAATAATTTACACTTAAATCTATTCCAAGTACTCCATATACAGTTCCATCTTCATAAATAAGGGGAACTGTATATGTCATAAGCCTATCACCTGCATTTGTCAATAAAAACTTACTTCCCCAGTATCCTAAATTAGAACTTGATACATTTGGATTATCAATTGCAGCTCTAAATGGTTTATAAAAAAAATCATCTCCATCTTGCTCATTTTCACTTTTAAATGAAAACTTAGGTTCCCAATAACTGTCCATAGATATTCCAAAACTTCTTGCTATATCTGATGAACCTCTCTCAATTAACAAATCAGAATTATCATTTGGATTAAACTTAGGGTCTAAATCCCTTATATACAATCCTGTCCTACTTATTTCACCTTTACTATCTATTGACTTATCGTTAATATTTTTGTCACTTAGGATTATAAAAGCTCCTGTAACAGAATTTTTTCTCAAAAGATATATTAAATCATTTGATATGCTTTTTATAATATCTTTGTTAATTTCTTCATTGTTGCCTACATCCTCAATTAAGGCATTTTTTTCATTTAATACTTTTTTTACAGAGGAATTAATTGTAGCTTCCGTTTCACTTGTATTTGACCATCTTTGTAACATTTCATTTTGTATATAATTTTTACGATTAATTACTCTTTCATTTAAGATGTCAAACGAATTATCATTTAATTTCTTAATAGTTCCTCCCCATAAAATTGTGGCACAAAATAAACTTGTTTGAATTAGCATAACAATAATTAGGGGAAATATCATCTTTTTCATTATTGAATTGTTTTTTCTTAGATTGTTTTCCATACCCATTCCACCTATACCTTTGTGCTCGTCAACACACTAACTGCCAATTCATCTATTTTTTTATAGCATTTTCAAGCTCAGCCTTAAAAATTTCAAACCAAGTTTTAAAATTTTTATCATTATTAAATTGTGCTACTGCATCCTTCTTAGAAGTTCCACTTTTTACTAATTCATTTATTTTATTTGAATCTTCTTTAGCTTTATCAAGCATTGAATATTCAAGTATTTGTCTAGCTTTAGTTCCACCATCAAATGCTTTATTAGTATATAAATTACAACTGTTAATCTGTTCAATAGATGAGGCTATTGAACCTTCAACTTTATCAGATAAACTCAAATTATCTTTCTTCATAACTTCTTTTATAACATCCAAATCATTCGTTTTTTTCTTTACTGGTAAGTATCCAGAAGCAATAGAGAATTTTATATTAGGTTCTTTATCTGTAAACCATTTTAAAAATTCTACTGATGCATATTCTTCTTCTTTAGTAGATTTTGTTACAGCCATTCCTGCACCTTGTTGTACAGCATATTTTCCTTCTCCTTTAAAACGTGGTGCTTGAAAAACAGATGTTTCAATATTATAACTCTCATTATCATTTAGCATTACTCTATCTGGAAAGTATGCTGCTCCTGAACTAGAACCTACAAGAGCTAATATATCACCTGTTTTTGCATCATCAGAACGAAACTTACCATAAGAAGCAAAATATCCATTTATATATGGTACATAGAAATTATCCCATAGTTTTTTCATAACTTTTTCATCAATATTTAGTGTAACTTTACCATCTTTAACAGAAAAAATTTCTACTCCTAGTTGTTTACTTCCTATAATAATATAATTTGCTAAAGCATCTCTTCCAAAAAATGCTTTACCATCATTAGGCTCTTTCGTTAAACTATCTGTCCATTCATAATATTTTTTTGATGTCTCTACTAATCCTTCAATTGTTTTTATATCATTTATATTTGAATTTGTAGCTTTTGCAAATTTATCCCAATCAGTTTTATTTAACATCAAAATTTCAGTTGATTTTGCAATTGGGAAAAGTTTAAACTCATCCTTAGAATTTATTCTGCCTTCTTCTACATATTCGTCTATGTATTCATTTAATTCTTCTTTACTTATGTACTTATCCATATCTACTAGTAACCCTAATTTATCCATTTCATATGCAGTATCTGAGTATGCTGCAAATATATTTGGTACATCTTCAGAACCAACTTTTTTATTTGCAGAATCTAAAACTTTCTCTGATAAATCAACTACATTACCTTGACTGAATGCTTCAACAATAATTCCTTTTTCAGCACCTACAGTGTCATTAAATTCCTTAACAAGCTTATCAAAAGCCATTTTCTGCTGTCCATTATAATAATGCCAAATTTGTATTGATGTCGGATTTTCTGGGTCTAACTTATAATTATCTTCCTTCTTTAAACTACATCCTGTAAGTAATAAAACAATCATTGATGTGATAATTAATTTTGCAAACTTACACCTATTCATAAAATCTACTCCTTCAAATTATAAAATTTATAATAGCATTAAAACTGTAACTTCACTATTTATATTAATTATAGAACGTTTATTGATATATTTAAACAGGATTTACAACATATTTAAAAGCAATTAAGAAACATACTATTACAAATATAGAAAATAAAGCTTTTACATAATTTTTATTTCTAAATGCACCAAATGACACCAATCCTTGTTGAATAGCTACTGTAATTACTAAAAGTATCATTATTATATTAAGTTGAACCAGTTTAAATAAGTAAAGTAATGAAAACACTACTAAAAGTACACATAATACAATACTAGATTTATTAATAATATCATCAATCTTATCTACCTTCTTAGATTGATTATTAACTTTATTTAATTTTTCTTTATTTAAATTCTCAACTTTTTTATTATACCTTTCTCTTGTTTTATCTTTATATTTAGTATTTTTATTTTTATTTCCCATTTATTTTCCATCCTCTATAAATTTTTTAATTGAGCTTATACATTATTTAAATATTATATATTTAAGATACCATATATTCCTACAAAAAGGTAACTTACTATGTATCTATTTTTGATTTTCGCATAAAAAAGCCATCTCCTTTAGAATTAATTCTGTATTGAGACAGCTAATTTAACTATTTATCCTTTGAAACATTTTCTACATTATCATATTTACTATCAACTAAAACTATATCAACTCTTCTATTTTTTGACCTACCTTCTTCAGATGAATTTTCTGCTATTGGTCTAAACTCACCATATCCTACAGCAGATAATTTATCTGGTGCTATACCTGCATTGTCAATAAGAAGTTGAACAACATTGGTTGCTCTCATAACTGATAAATCCCAATTTGACTTAAACTCTGAATTTTTTATAGACATATTGTCTGTATGGCCTTCTACTCTCATGTAACTATTCATTTCATTTAACATCTTACCTATTTGAATAATCTTATCTCTAGAATTATCCTTCACAATAGCTTTCCCTGTATCAAATAGTATTGTATCTTTAAGGCTTATTACTAATCCTCTATCTTGAACTCTTAATGATACTGAATTAGCCATACCATTTTCGTTTAAATACTTCTGGATTTCTTCACCAACTTTTTTAAACTTAGCATTTTGTAAAGTATCTAAATCATTACTTCCTGGTTCAACTACTGGTTCTATCTTGCTATTACCACCTTCAATAACTCCAGAAGAACCACCAAAAGCAGAATTTAGAGATTGAGATAATTGTTTATATTTCTCCGCATCAACATTACTCATAGAATACATTATTACAAAGAAAATCATAAGTAATGTTATGAGGTCTGAATAAGTTAAAAGCCATCGCTCATTGTTTTCTTCTTTTTCATCTTCATCATACAACATAAACATTCCATCCTTTTATATTATTCAGCTCTACCACCAATTTCTTCAAGTTCAATTAGTTCTTTTGAATTTAAAAATATTTTTAATTTTTCTGTCATTAAATTAGAATTATCACCTTCAAGTATGGATAATATTGCTTCTATCACCAAAAGTCTTTCACTTATTTCCTGTTGATTTATAGCCTTAAGTTTTGATGCTATTGGTAACCATATTAAATTGGCAGAACCAACACCATACAAAGTAGCCAAGAATGCAACAGAAATTTGAGGTCCTAATGCATCTGGATTACTTGAAAGATTACCTAAAATATGTACTAACCCCATAACTGTACCTATTATCCCCAGTGTAGGTGCATATCCCCCTGATGAATCAAAAATTGCTATTCCTTCTTTATGTCGTTTTGATGTTATCTGTATCTGTGATTCCAATATATTTCTTATAGTAACTGCATCCACTCCATCTACCATAAGTTCAAGCCCTTTTCTAATAAAAGGGTCTAATTCATCATTCTCACTTATTTCTTTGTCAATACTAAGAAGCCCCTCTTTCCTAGCCTTTGTTGCAATTTCTTTGAAATAGATTATATTTTCTATGTTATTAGGCTTTTTATTTTTAAAAGCTAATAACATTATCTTTATAGACTTTTTAAACACAGGGAATGGAGTCGAAGCTCCAACAGCTCCTATAGTTCCACCAAACACAACAAGTGCTGATGAAAATACAAATAATGCTCCAACATGTCCCCCATCAATAACAAAAGCAACTACCAAAGATGCTATCCCCACTATGAAAAAAATTAAAGTTGTCATCTATTCCCTCCTTTCTTTAGTTATACATATCTAATCATTTATGACATTATAAAAAGACTATCTTTAATAAAAATAGCCTTTAATAATTGGCGGAGAAGGAGGGATTCGAACCCTCGCACCGGTTACCCAGCCTAATCCCTTAGCAGGGGATCCTCTTGAGCCACTTGAGTACTTCTCCATATCTCTATACTAGTAAATTATATAATAAAATCATATTTTAGTCAATTGTTTTATAAAATTTGAGTTATTTTGAATTATTAAACATCTATTTTTACTTTTTTGCTTAAATGTAAGTTTTAAATATGGTAAAATTATCTTGCATAACACTTATAATATTATTTGATAAATATACATACATTAACAAATATACCTAAACTCTGACTTAATTGTAAGTTATGCCAAAACTAAAATAATACTAGTCCAAGGAGGATATTTTATGTTACCACAGGAAAGATATGAGAAGATTTTAAGTATTCTCAAATCAGATAATATAATTAAAATAAATGACATAGTTCAAATGTTTGATATATCAATAGAAACTGCACGAAGAGATTTAGCCCATATGGAGAGTATCGGTCTTTTAAAAAGAGTTTATGGTGGTGCTATACCAGTTATAGCAAGTAGCGTAGAACTTAACTATGTTAAAAGAAAAAAAATAAACTCAAACGATAAAAAACAGATTGCTATTAAATGTAGTGAGTTTATAAATACAAATGATACTATTTTTATGGATACTGGAACTACTGTACTTGAAGTTTCAAAAAATTTGAAAGATAAAAAGAATCTAACTGTAATAACCAACTCAATTTTAGTTGCAAACGAACTTATGAATACTAATATAAAAGTATATGTGCTTGGGGGCTATCTTAGAGAAACTGAAGGTTCTTTTTCTGGTCCGCTTACACTGTCAGCTATTGAACAATTTAATGTTGATAAAGCTATTTTAGGCGCTGGAGGTATCACTCTTGAAAATGGAATCTCTGACTATCACTTAGAAGAAGCACTTGTTAGAAAAAAAATGATTGAAAGGTCTAGAAAATCTATAGTAGTTGTCGAACCTCCTAAGTTTGGTATAAATTCATTTGCATCAGTAGCTCCTATAGAACATATAGATACTATTATTACCTCTGCTAGTATAGACCATAATATAATAATAGAGTTTTCTCAAAAAGGAATACCTTTAGTCATAGCTGATAATTAGCTTATATGATTGATTTTTAGTTCCTTGATGTAATAAATTAAAATTAAGGAGCCAAATAATTATTTATTTAGCTCCATTTATGTCTAAACTATACTTTATATTTTAATTATGTAACTACTTTCAGTTAGCTTATCATTTTTAGTTATTTGATTGCCATTTTATTTAATTTATAAGTTTTAGTTATTCGATTATTTTTTAATTGTCTGTCTTTTTAATTTATTTTTAGTTATTTAAACTCCTACTTTAAAATAATTTAAATTTGACTTAAGTATTGTTTATTCTACACTGCATCTTTCTTCATTTTAATACTTTGTTCTTCTTCCAAGGTTAAATCTTTTGTCATAAGTATAGCAAGTGCAATTGCCAATACTCCTCCAACCAATTTTCCAATTACAACAGGTGTAATCATCTCTGGAACTAATCCTGCTGTAAATCCTAAATGGTCCCCCAAAGCTGCTGTAGCACAAACCAGCCAAGCAGTATTTACTACTTTCCCCTTTGGACTCATATCTTTCATCATTTTATATACTGGAATACTATTGGCTAAAGTAAAAACTAATCCTGCTGCACTAGTGGCATCCATACCTAATTTTCCACCCACTATTGTAAGTGGTTTATTAAGAACTTTAACTAATAAATGTAATATTGGAAAAGTACCTAATAACACGATTGCAATACTTCCAATTACTTGAATACCTTCTCTTATAGGTGTCATGCCTTTTATAAGTACTATACCTGTTATTTCTTGAAATGCTGCTGCTCCCAAACCTATCGTTATCAATATAGATATAAATTTTCCAAAAACTAATGACCCATTTATCATAAGCGTAGAATTAAATTTTAAACCTACTGCCAATATTACTGCCAATATTATCACTGGTATCATATTTATAATTACCATTGATAAGTTAAATCCTGCTATTAATCCTCCTATAATACCTCCAAAAGGTATTGTTATCAAGCCTATCAGTAACCCTTTTGCAAAGAATGGTCTGTCTTCATATTCTATAAGACCTAGTCCTACTGGAATTGAAAATACTAATGTACATCCAAGCATGGATGACACAACCAATCCTGCAAGCATTCCTGCCTCTTTATTGTGTGCAAGTTCCATAGCCAATGGATACCCTCCCATATCATTCGCTAAAATAGTTGCAAACATAGATGGGTCAGCTCCACAGAGATTGAAGATTGGTATTATTATAGGACCTAGTACATCTGAAATTACTGGAGCTAAACAAACTATACCAACCATTCCTAAAGCCAATGGACCCATTGAATTAAACCCTTCTTCAAACTGCTCGCCAAGTCCAAATTTATTTCCAATTATTCTATCTAACGCTCCTAAAAGCACTCCCACAGCCATTATGTATAATATAATTTTATCAAAGGGCATTTTTAATTCCTCCTATACATGTAAAATACTCTATTGTAACTTAATTAGCACACACCTTTTTGGTATCGTTTTCCCAATTCATAGCTCTTTTTACTGCTTGGTTCCATCCAAGTAATATTTCTTCTCTTTTTTGAGTAGTCATATTTGGAATATATTTTTTGCTTATTGTAAATTCACTTCTAATTTCATCAATACTGTTCCAGACACCACAAGAAAGACCTGCCATATATCCTACTCCAAGTACTGTCGTCTCAGGATTTTCTGCAATTTCAATTGGTATGCCTAATATGTCGGATTGAAATTGCATTGTAAAGTTATTTTTAGTAATTCCACCATCTACTCTCAACATTTTTATTTTTTTCCCTGAGGCTAAGTTCATAGAATCAACAACATCTTTGACTTGAAGTGCAACAGACTCAAGAGTCGCTCTTACTATATGCTCTTTTTTAGTACTTCCTGTTATCCCAACCATTGTACCTCTAGCATATTGGTCCCAATAAGGTGCTGCTATACCTGCAAATGCTGGTACAAAATATACACCTCCAGTACTTGATATGGAATTTGCCATGTCATCAGTTTCTGAATAATTTTTTATAACTCCAATGCCATCTCTAAGCCATTGTATTGCAGCACCTGCTATATACACTCCACCATCATAAGCATATGTAACCTTATCTCCTATTTTCCAAGCAACAGTTGTCAAAATACCATTACCTGCTATATTTAGTTCCTCACCTATATTCATATATAGGAAACATCCTGTACCATAAGTATTTTTAACCATTCCTGGTTCAAAACATCCATTGCCAAATAAAGCTGCTGGTTGGTCTACCATTGAAGCAGTAATTTTTATAGAAACCCCACAAAATGCCTCCTTATCTGTAGTTCCAAAATCACCACTCGTAGGCATTATATCTGCTAAAATACTTCTAGGTACTCCTATAATGTCAAGCAACTCTCTATCCCAATCCATATCTCTTATATTAAAAAGCATTGTTCTTGCTGCTGTAGATACATCAGTTAAAAAAGATTTTCCTCCTGTCATTTTCCATATTAACCAACTATCTAATGTTCCTGCAAGTACTTCTCCATTTTTAATTTTTTCTTTTACACCTTTTACATTATCTATTACCCATTTAATTTTTGTACCTGAGAAATATGGGTCTATAATTAACCCAGTCTTATCTATTATCTTATTTTCTAAACCTGGTATATTCTTTAAATTTTCCACATAATCATAAGTTCTCCTGCACTGCCACACAATAGCATTGTAAAGTGGTTTACCTGTATTTTTATCCCATAACATTACTGTTTCACCTTGATTATCTATACCAATTCCTTTTATATCACTTTCATTGATTCCATTTTCAAAAGCTTGTTGTAATACATTATTACTCACAGTTTTTGTATTATTCCAAATTTCTATAGGGTCATGTTCAACATATCCAGATTGTGGATATATTTGAGTATGTTCCATATAATCGCTAAAAACAAACTCTGATTTTTCGTTTATCAATACTGCTCTTGTTCCTGTTGTTCCTTGGTCAATTGCTAATACATATTTCACTTTAAATGTCCCCCTTTATTTTCAGAATTAATAAATTCTTTTTTATTTTTTGAATATATAATCTATTCAAGTTATTTATATTTTATATCATCATGTGGATTTATGCAATATTCATTACAATATTTTTTGTTATTTTTAATTATAGTGATTAAAAAAGTATTTTTATTGAATTATTATTGCAATATTCATTATTTTATTCTATAATCTAGTTAAAATAACACATAACATTTTAATATTTACACATAATCAGTCATTCAAAAATTTAAATTTAACTTTTTAAGGAGGCTTTACAATGAAAAAAACATATCTATTCAGTCCTGGACCAGTAATGGTTACAGATAAAGTCAGAAATTCACTTCTTCACTATGATATATGCCATAGAGGAAATGAGTTTATGAATTTATTCAAAGATACACAACAAAAAATCAATAAACTATATAATGCAACTTCTAATTACTACTCATTAATTGTATCTGGCTCTGGAACATCTGTAAATGAATGTGTACTATCTTCTATCTTTGACAAAGAAGATGCAGTTCTGCTAGTTAGTAATGGTGTTTTTGGAGAAAGGCTAGAAGAAATATTATCTACTTATAATGTAAAAACATATAAACCTAATTTTGAATGGGCAGAATACCCAGACCTAGACATTTTAGAAAAATACATAATTGAAAATTCTGATATAAAAGTAATTGCTATGGTGTTCCATGAAACTAGTTCAGGAATGATAAATCCCGTCCCTGAACTAGGAAAACTTGCTAAGAAGTATAACAAAATATTTTTTGTAGATGCAATAAGTGCCTCAGCAGGTGAATATATTGATGTGGAAGAGTTTAATATAGATATAATAACAGGTGTTGGTGGTAAAGCTCTTGGAGCATTTCCAGGTTCTGCATACCTTTGTGCTAAAGAGAGTATTTTACAAAATATTAAAGAAAATCAATGTAAGAATGTGTATCTTAATCTTTATAAACACTATAAAGTTGCTAAATCATCTTCTCAAACACCAAATACACCTAATGTTACTTTAATATTTGCCCTTAATGAAGCTTTAACTGAGTTTTTGGAAGATGACAGTAAAATAGAAAGATACAAAGAATGTTCTGCTATTTTAAGGAATGGTATGGAAGAATTGGGTCTAACATTTTTACTTCCAGATAAGTATATGTCTAATACAGTAACATCTGTATTTCTACCTAAAGAAATCAATGTAAATGAGTTTATATTAGGGCTAGAAAGGGAAAGTGGCTATGTTGTCTATCCAGGAAAAGGCAAATTCCTAGATGCTAATATATTCCAAGTAGCAAATATGGGAGAAATATATCCAGAAGATTGTTATAAATTCTTAGATATCTTAAAATCAAAATTGGAGATAAAAAAAGTTATATAACAGTTTGTTTGTAAAACCCTACAATATATCAGTATAAATTAAATAGACTGATTTTTTTAAATTTTCCTATAATAAATTATATTTTATATTTTTGTATAAGGGTGAACTATAATATGTAAAGTTCACCCCTACTTCAAGTCTTTTTCCTTCAATATAATCTTTTTCTTTTAATTTATTTTATATTTTTGACACAATCGTTTTTTATTCAATCATTTTATATTCTTGATACAATCATTCTTACACTTAATTATTTTTTGTTTTTGACACAATCGTTTTTTATTCAGTCATTTTATATTTTCGACACAATCATTCTTACATTCTATTATTGTTTGTTTTTGATACAACTGTTTTTATTCAGTCATTTAATATTCTCAACACAATTACCTTTTCATTCAATCAAAGTAATCTTTAAGCATTATTTTTCAAGCTCATCAAAGTAATTATATATGATAACCTCACCTGTCTCTTTATCTGTAGTCTTTATAATGCCCTTAGCTCCATTTACCTCTTCTTTTGTAAATTCATCATCTAGCACAACTTTGAATTTATCTTCCTTTCCATAACCTTGTTGAAATTCATCTCTCAAAATTGCATTTTTTTCTGCTTTTGGCTTCAACTCAAATTCAATTCCAGATTTCATTTCATCAAAATAATTTAATACTACAACCTCATTATTCATTTTATTAGTTGTCTTTATAATCCCTTTAGCTCCATTTACTTCTTCTTTTGTAAATTCATCATCCAATGTTATATTAAATTTGTCTTCTTTTCCATATTCCTCTTGAAAATCCCTCTTCATTTCATTGTATTTAGTTTCAAACTCTTTACTCTTGTTTAATTCCATAGCTGATACATTTGTCAATGATGCTCCAATTGCCATTACTGTTAATGCCATTACTATACCACTTTTAAATTTTTTTACTTTCATATCTTACCTCCTAAATTAAATGTTCTCAATGAAATTATATAAAGAAAATCCTAAGTTTTACAGTTTCATTCTTGTAACTAAAATTACTATTATGTAACCAAACTTTTTGCTTCAACTATTCCTTAAAAGTTGCTTTTTTGAGGAATAGTTGAAGTTAAATAATTAGATTTTATCTATATTTATAGATTTAAAATCAAATTTATCCATATAAATAAATACTTATTTTTGCAAAATAAAAATTTTTAATTACTCCAATCCTTCTTATTTACTTAAAATCCTATGATAAGAAATTTAAAAGTCTTTACCTTCTTTACCAATAATTTATTTACTTTTAACATACAAAATATATAGAGTATATCAAAATTATTTTACTGAATATTCTAAAAATAAGTACCCCCTATTAGTATATATATTTACATATTAAAAAAAAGTTTTAAATAAAGTTATATTTTTTACAACAGTTTTGTAATTAAAAACATATTGAAGGTAAATTTAAAGGTACTATATACTATAAATATGTCGACACAATAAATTTAAAAAGGAGAACTAAATATGAAAAAAAGATTAATAATAATGATATTGTCTGTTGTCTTAGTACTATCAAGTATACTTACGATATTTGCATATTCAAATATTAAATATAATAATAATAAATTGATATATTCTAATATGATAGATAAAAAAACTCAAAATAGTGTAAAGGAAATCCTAAAAGAAAATAAAATTAATGAAAAAGACATAGATACATTTATTAAAGCAGTCAACAATTATAATAAATTGCAAGTTAAAATACTTCAAAATAATATAAATATATCTAAATCTGGATATTCTTCAATCAATGCAAAACAAGTTCCATATAACCTAGAAAAATTGCAAGATAATTGGGTGAAAAAATTCCCTGATTATATGGATGTAAATTGTAGAATAACTGCTTTTAGACTTTTTAAAGATTTTATAAATTCAAATAAGAAATTTACTGGAGACTCTATTGATTTGAATGTCGACTTGGACACTATAATGAATAATAAAGATGCTAAATTTAGCACCAAAGATGTAGAAAAATTTATCAACTTCTTTTCTGCAATACCAGCTAAAGATACAGATGATACAATCAAAATTGCAGAACAAATAAAAAATGAATGGAAAAAAAGAAAAATATCTTTTAAAAATAATAAAAATATATATATTATAAATGGATTTCTTCGTTATCCAGAAACTAAAAACGTATTTATAGGTCATACAGGCATATGTATTAAAACTAAAAATGGCATTCTATTTTTAGAAAAATACGGTGTTACATCACCTTATCAAGTTACTAAATTTAAAAATAAAGAAGATGTAAAAAATTATATGTTTAATAGATTGAAGATGTCAGAAGGTGAAATTGAATTACCTGACCCTATAATAATGGAAAACGATAAACTTATGAAATAATAACTTTAAACGCAAAATAGTATTTATAATTACTAAGTCAATATAATAGAGAAGGTCTATAGATTTGTGTAAATACAAGCTTATCTACAATCTTATATAAGAATGTTTATATAAATAAGATAGATTAATTCTAAGTCCTATTATTCTATTGAATTTTATTATTATTTTATTTAGATTCTATTGTTATTTTACTTAGAACTTATTATTATTTTGTTTAAGTTCTATTACTATTTTCAATCATATAAATTTACAAAAGACTGTACATAAATTTATTTTATACAAACTTATCTACAGTCTTTTGTGTGAATATATCTAAATAATATCGTATTTATTTATTTCCTCTGCACAGTGAGAATCAGAACCTAAAACTAATGGAATATCGTATTTTTTTACCAACTCTAATAAGTATCCATCTATATAAGGCTCTTTGCAGTACTCTTTTCTATTTCCAGAAACATTATAATCAAGTTCATAACCTTTTTCTTTAATTAACTTTATTAACTCTTCAAGAATTGTATTTCCTTTATAATCGTATGGAAATACCTGATTAAACTTTCTAACTAAATTTAAATGACCTATTCTTTTTGGTTTATGTATACCTAAATCTGAATTTACAGCTTTTATCAATGTTTCATAATACTTATTATAAACAGCTTCAATACTTCCTAATTTGTCGATTAAATTTTGAAACTCCTCTACACTGTAATCTACACAATAATAATCATCATCAATCTTAATTATATGTACTGATAAAAGAGAATCCTCTAATTCCTTTCCATATTTATTTAAATTCTCCTTTATCCCTTCTTCGTATCCTTCTATAAAATCCACTTCCGACCCAACATTTATCTTGATTTTACCCTCATACTTTTCTTTCAACTTCTTGACATCATTAAAATACTTTGGTAAATCTTCAATACTCATACAACTATCATTTTCAGGAGCAGGGTCTCTAAATCCATTTGCATACGGAAAATGTTCTGTAAATGTCATTTCTGTTATTCCAACATCCATTGCTCTTTGTACATATTTTTCAAAATCATCCTTACTTCCATGAGGACAATAAGGTGAATGTATATGACCATCTTTCATAAATAATTCACTCCTTTTTTAAAGAAAAAATCTAATATAAATGCATAAATCTTTTAACTTCAAAATAATATTTTTAATCATGCTAATTTTTATTATATCTAATATTAGAGTAATTTTAAACTGCCTTTTAAGTATCTTATCATTAGTACTATTTTCAACTTAACATTAATATTATTTTTTAACTTAACATTAATACTATCTTTAAATAGTAATACTCAATATATAATTACTTAACATAAAATAACTCAAATTGCTTGATGAGGCTTTTGCAATATTTAAAGAATATATAATTATTTAACATTAAATAATCCAATCTTGTAATAAAATTTACTCATTAAAGTATATTACAGAAAATACCTCAAAATAAACTTTTTAGTTCATGATATACTCTTTTTTGCATGAAATTAGATATATTTTTATCATTTCAACAATGAAAGGGAGGCTTATATCCATCTTTAGACAACCCCTTAGATAAAATTTTTAATAATTAAACATCACAAAATATAAAAATCGCTTATATCAAACGTATAAGCGATTAATTATATTTACATATGTTTTTTAGCCTCTAACAACATTTTATTAGCTTCTTCCATATACTCTATAGCCTTTTCAATACTCTTTGCTGTTTCTTCTTTTCCAATAGCTCTAGCCTTTTCAACCCACTCTCTAAATCCTTCTTCATGAGTTTCATTGTGATTTATCCAATGTACTAAAAGTATTTTTAAAGTTTTTTCATCCTTAGACTCTGATGATTCCTCATGACTATGTTCGTGGTCGTGGTCGTGAGCATGGTCATGTGGATGTTCATGACATATATCTCCATGAGTATGTTCGTGGCAGTGGTCATGGTCATGATGTCCATGATGATATCTTACAATCTCTTTATCAAAAATCATTAGTTATTCCCCCTGTTATTTTATATTAAACTCTTTTTTTATAAGGTTTACAGAATCTTTTACAAGTAGTGCTAATGGTTTACCTTCTAATCCAACTAACTCCACATTTTCTGGCATAATAGGTAAAAGTATCTTAAGTGCCTCACTGTCTGCAATAGCTTCACTTATATTACAAGTAACTTCTCCCATCATAGAATTAGGTATTATTACAGAAATAGGTGCAACTATTATATTTGCTTTTTTAGCTGATACTACTATAGCATTTTCCCCTGTAGCTCCTTTATTAGCATGAGCTTTCATCATAGAACTAGTTGCTATAGAATTAGTCCCTAGTGCATAAATTTCTACATATGTAGGTAACTCTTCTCTCAAAGAAGAAACTATCTGGGCTCCAATACCTCCACCCATTCCATCTATCACTGCTATTATCATATGAAATTCCCCTATTAATTAATTTTCTTGTATTATTATCTTATGGTCCATCAATCTTATTTCTTTAATTATCCCATCTATTATCTTTTGCTCTCCTAATAAATCCGTTAAATAAATCTTTCCATCACAAGGGTCTATATTAACCACATTTTCCATAACCTTTTCTAACTCATTATTACTTTTACAAATGAAAGCTGATGATTCACACATATAAATCTCCTCCTAATATGATTTTATTAAAAATCAAAAAAAGATTCCCTTAGGTATTTCAATACACCAAAGAAACCTTCATGATTTCAGTTTTTGTATATTATTATACCTTAAGTATATCACTTTAATTTATGTAAAGTCAATTAAAGTTAACGCTTTTTATTATACTCTTCATTCTTGTATTTTTCATATAGTTCTTTAACTAATTGCTTCTCATAATCAGTCAAATCGCCCTCCACAAACTCAACATTAAATTGTTCAGCTAATCCCTTTACTATGTTTTTCTGTAGAATATCTATGTCTATTTTTCTGCCAATTTCATTTTCTATTCCACTTGCTTTTTTAGCTGTAAATTTCATAGCTCTTTCTTTCAATTCTGGTGTCTTAGTTTTTATTAATTTAAACAATTTTTCTACATCAAAATCCAGTATTATTGAACCATGTTGTAATAAAACACCATCTTTTCTGCTTTGAGCACTTCCAATTACCTTCTTATTATTAATAGTAACTTCATATGATGCATGTGCATTAAAACATGCAGCTGATAAATTTTCCCTACTTATTCTCTCGCCTCTATTTAAATTATCTGTTTCTATACCACTTAGATTCAATCCTTTAACTAGACCTTCACTTATATATCTATAAGATAGGTTGATGCTCTTATCGATTAAAGGATTATCTTCTCCTATAATTATACTATAGGTTAGCTCATTATCATGTAATACAGCTCTTCCACCTGTAATTCTTCTAGTATAGTCTATATTCATACATCTACACTTATCTAAATCTATCTCATCTTCCAATTTCTGAAAATATCCTATACTCAAACAAGCTGGTTCCCATGTATAAAATCTAAGAGTTGGCTTATTATGTCCCTTCTTATATGCAGTAAATATAGCTTCGTCAATTGCCATATTCATTGCTCCTTCATATGATTTATTATGTATAACTCTCCACTGATTCATGATTATTACGCCCCCATTTTTAGTATAAATATATCCTAGAAATCCTCTATAGATTTATTTCTCTTATTGCTAAATCTATCTCACTTTGATTTAAAGGTCTTGAATAGTTGTATATAGTACTTCCTGGTCTTTCATTATAGTATGGTCTATTACAATCCTTACAACCTCTTATTTCAAAAGGATAGCCTTTGTTTATGTCTTTTAAAATATCATTGTCAAGCTTTATACTATTTAAGTATCCATTTTTAAACTTAAAATACTCTTTTGGATAACCTTTATTTATCATATAAGACATTAACTGTACCCTTCTATAACTTTCTATGCTTGGTTGATTTATCTTTTCCATTTTAGTTCCTCTAACTGGAGTAAATGCAAATAAACTAATCGTTACATCATTTTCCTTTAAATAAGTATATAAATTGTATATATCTTCATGACTTTCACCCATACCAACTATTATATGTGTACTTATTTTATTGGGATATGATTTTGACATTTCAGTTATAAATTTTAACTTTTCATCATAGTTATTTCCTTTTATTTTTTCATATAGTTCTTTATTTGCTGCATCTATTGCTATTCCTATTTTATTTACTCCTGCTGAAAAAAACTTCTTTATCTGTTCATCATTTTCTAATTTTGCAGATAGTGAAATTGGCATGTCTATCTTACCACTTATATAGTTTATAAAGTCTAAAACAGAGTTATGTGCTTCTTCACTTGCCATTGATTGAATACATATTCTCTTTATATTTTTTCCTTTATAAGCTTTTAAAGCATCTAATATTTCTTCTTTTGAAAACTCTGGCCAAATTACTCTTGATAATTTATCTTTTCTAGTACTACTTTCTATTGATTGAGAACAAAAACTGCATTTATTTATGCATTTTTCTCCAATCATTATATATGCTGTGGTAGGAGGTATATCGCTTTTTTTGTTTAATATCCCAAGTTCTATTGCTGTCCCAACTGATAGTCTAATCATAAAACGCAACACTCCTTACACTCATTTATTGTCATATTCATTTCTATAGCCTTATTCTTCGCAGACCTTGATGGTAATACTATTCTATTGACTCCACACATTATAGATAATTGGTCTAGCTCTTTTCTATACACTCCTCTTGGTCTCATACAACCTAGATTAATTTCAGTATCTGGTAAATTAATTCTAGCTTCACATAAAATATCTGCTACCCCTTCTAACTCAGGAGGTTCTACATTTTCATACTCAGTCCCTTTTGTTGGAATAAGGACTATAAATGTAAGCTTATTAGGAGGATTTTTCTGTAGGTATTCTATAATTTCATATTCACCCTTTATTTGTCCTCCTTTTAAACCAATACATATATGTGGTGCTACTTCTGTATGTTCTTGTATTGTATTATAGACTTCAATATAATCTTCTTTACTCTTTTTCATCTTATAAACTTCTCTTATTGTCTCATCATCAAACACTAAATCAAAAGAAACTATATCTAAATACTTACACAACTCTACAATGCTATCTTTATCCATAAGACCTAAATGAGCATTCAATCTATATCCTTGCTCTTTTAAGTTTTTAATGGTATTAATATGAGTATTTATAGGGACATCTCCCTCATAACTACAACCGCCACTCAATAGAAAGCTAGTTATATTCCTTGATTGTACTTTTTCCTCATATTCTTCTATTGGCACCATATTGTTTAAGTAGTGACCGTTGCAATGGGCACATTTCAAACTACATTGATTGCTTGTAGTACTAAGAGCTAGTGTCTGGTTAGGATAAGCAAACTCTATTTTATTTCCAAAATTCTTTAATTTAATATCAAATGCTATTTTCATTTTTTCAGATAGATTCTTATTCATAGTTTATTCCTTCTTAAGTACATTTTACTCTTCTAGTAATTTCTTTGCTGTTGGGAACTGCTCTATATTCGTATGTGGTAAGAAACATGCAGAAATAAATTCATCCATATAACTTGGATATACACTAAGTTCAACATAAGTTATTTGATTACCTATTTCTTCAAGTTTATTTTTTGCATCTTTACTTATAAGAGCTAAGTAAGAACCAACAAGTGAACTATTCCCTATATAAGTAAATTTTTCTCTATCGATATCAGGAAGTAACCCTATAATTATTGAGTTTTCTATGTCTAGGTTGTTTCCTATACCACCTGCTATATAAACCCTATCTAATATACTAAAATCCATACCTAAACTATCTACAAGAGTGTATGCGCCTGAATATATAGCTCCTTTAGCTCTGATGAAATTATCTATATCAACTTCATTGACTACTATATCATTTTCTAAATCAAATTCTTCTTTAAATGCTAATACATACTCTCCTATCTCATGCTCATTAAATCTAACTCTCTTATTATCTAAATCCCTGTATATTTTACCTCTTCTATCTATTACACCTTTGGTAATCATTTGACAGATTAAATCAATTATACCAGAACCACATATACCAACTGGTGCACATTCATCAATAATCTTTAATGTTGGCTCTAAAGTATCTTTATCAATAATTACTTTCTCTATTGCTCCTGCTGATGCTCTCATTCCACAGCTTATCCCTCCACCTTCAAAAGCAGGTCCTGCTGAACATGCACAGCTCATCATATAATCTTTATTACCAAATACAATCTCTCCATTAGTTCCTAAATCTATAAATAAAACATTTTCTTCACTTGACCATATCCCTGCTGATAATACACCTGCTGTTATATCTCCTCCTACATAACTTGCAACAGATGGAGCTAAGTACACATATGCACTGTCATTTACAAAAAGACCAACATTTTCACCCATAAGTTTTGGAGATTTTAAAAATGGTGGTATGTAAGGTTCTTGTCTTAAGAAGTCTGTATACACACCCAAGAATAAACTTGTCATAGTTGTATTTCCGGCAGCCACTAATGTAACTACATCTTCCTTATCTATTCCATTTCTTTCATATATTGTTTTTAATAGTGGATTTATAGTTTCCTCAACTATAGCTTTATGAAGTGTCTCTAATCCATTTTTCTTAGTTGAATATATAATTCTATTTATAACATCTGCTCCATATTTTATCTGTGCATTTCCAGAAGATGCTTTATCTACTACCTCTTTTGAGTATAGGTCTACTAAACAAACAACTACTGAAGTTGTACCAATATCTATTGCAACTCCGTATAAGGAATTTTCTTTATTTCCTTGTTCTATATTTATGATTGTAAGTTTCTTTTGTTTTTGAACATATGTTATTGTAACCTTAAAATCACTCTTTCTAAATACAGTTGGCATTTTTCTAAGTATATCCAATCTAAAATCTATTTCATTATATCCTAGGTTATTTCTAACATATCTTTCCAATCTATCTACATCACTTATATTATCATCTAAATTTGGTTCTTCCATTTCTATGTATTTCTTTTTTATATTTGTTTTAAATTGAAGGTTATGTTCTTCAATTATTTTTTTAGCTCTTTCAAAAATTTCCCTATCCTCTTTTTTATTACTACCTTCTATCTTCATACCATGCATAGAAGATGATACTTTAGAAGGAACTTCAATTTCTATATCTGATATTACCTTTGTACAACAAGCTAGTATATAACCTTGCTCCCACTCATCATCTGTTATATGTCTTGTTTTTTCTGTATCAACTTTTCCATTCAATAATTTTACTTTACACTTCCCACAAGACACGTTTCCATTACAAGGAGCATCTATGAATATATCTGCATTTCTTGCAACCTCTAGTAATATATCCCCCTCATTACAATAAACCTCTTTATTGTTTGGTGTAAAACTTACTTTTATCATGTTATCCCTCCCAATTTGTTCTATATATGATAAAAGGAAAGTATAGCTAAATTTGCGTGCACTCAAATTTTACTATACTTTCCCCAATTATAATAATATCTTAATCTTTAATTATTCTAATCCAGCCTCGTATTCTTTATCACTTAATAACGTATCAAGTTCAGCCACATCAGCTAGTTTTACTTTTAATATCCAGTTTTCATATGGGTCTTCATTTATACATTCTGGCTCATCTTCTAATTTTTCATTAACTTCCAATACCTCACCATTAACAGGAGATATTAAATCAGAAGCTACTTTAGAAGACTCAACTACTCCAAAATCTACTCCCTTAGTTACAGTATCTTCTACTTCTGGTGTTTCAACAAACAATATTTCTCCTAATTGATCTTGAGCATAGTCTGTTATACCTATATATACAACATCTCCATCAATTACTTTTACCCACTCATGATCTTTAGAGTATTTTAATTCTGGTAATAATTTCATTTCGATAGACCCCCAATATTATATTATTGATTAAATTACTTAAATCATATTAATATTATATCATATTATTTTAAATTTTCCATCAATTACATTACACTTTCCATAGCTAATGCTGGATGACCTTTTTCTTCTAAGAAAGCTAATACTCCTTCAGAATCGTCAGCTATAGTTTCATCACAAACCATATCACAGAAGTTTTCTATTCCAGTCATTTCTTTAACTGTAGCATTTAATTTATCAGCTACATAATCTTTTAATTCTTTTGGCATCCAAACTATTCTTTCTGGTCCACCTTCTGCATAAGCGAATTTTTTAGAAGATATGAAATGTCTTCCGTGTCCCATAAATCCTGGAGTTTGAACTCCTCCACCTGTCATAGAAGCAAGTTCTCCGAAAGTCATACCAACTGGAGTAACACTTGCAAATTCTCTGTTAACTACAACAAATCCATTTGCTTCTGGCATTATACCACAGATACATTCGAAGCATCCACAAGAAGTCATTGGGTCTTCTAGTATAGAGTATAATGTAACAGATTCAACTGCACCTTGAGATATTTGGTTTACAGTTTCATTTACTGAATTCCATACACCTGTTCTATCATCTAAGCACTCGCCTTTTTCTATTGGTTGACAAGGACCTGTTGGGTCTAATTCTTTAGTAGCCTTAGCATCTAACCAGCTAACTGCTCCACAAAGACCAAGTCTTTCAGGAGTAACAACACAAACGTGAGCTGGTGCAAATGATTGACATAAGTTACAAGAATAGAAAGTGTCAACACTTTCATCAACTAATGAAGCTAATCTTTCATCTCTAGCATTGTACTTAGCTATTGCTTCACCTTTTAATTCAGAAACTTTTTCAGCATCTGTAATTATAGTTATTTCACACTTATCAACTACTGATTCAAATTCATCTAACATCTTAGCATATAAAACTTCTCCTATATGCTCAAGTCTAAATCCTTTATCAAATGCATCTTTAGAGATTCTTACCCAAGCCATATCTCTTTGTCCAACGTGCATTACACCTTCTATATAGTTTAAGAAGTAGTGGAAACGTCTTTCAAGAACTGGCTCGAAATCTTCTTGCATATTTTTACCAGCTATTTTAACTATTACAGCAAGTGGTAATCTTAATACACCATCTGCATCAACTTCATCTATATTTGGTCCTATTATTTCTATCTTATGGTCTTCAACTTCTGTTGCTTCTTTCTTAACAACAAGCTCCCAAGCTTCAGTTCTGTTTCCACCAAACTCAGCAAACATATCGCTCTTTCTAATTCTCTCACCTTCAAATGCTGCTGCAAATGAAACTGGGATAGGTATTTCAGTAACTTTTATTTTTATTCCTCTAGCTTCTAATGAAGTAGCTACTATCTTATCGTAATCTTTTTGAGTTAATAGGTTCATTGGAACTTCAAGAACTGTTTGGTCAGTTATAACTGGGAATCCTAAAGCTATTGCTCCAGCACCTGCAGATACAACTAATTCACTTAATGGTCCAAATGCATTAACAAATGCAGGAACTCTATTAGCTGTGTACTCTAATAATCCGTTTAAATCACCAGGAGTTAATCCACCGAATATTAATGCTGCTCTTACTGCAACAGATACAACGTGTATAACAGAAGTTACATCATATCCTAGAGGTATAACTCTTAGCTCAAGACCCATTTTTACTCCAGCTTCTATAGCTTGGTCTATAACTTTACCAACTAAGAAAGTTAGTAAACCTTTAGATTGGTAATCTTTTATAACTTTTGCTGCTGATTCTGCATCTGGACACTCACCAAGAACAACTGCAACACCAGGTATATCTCCTGTAACTAATGGTACACCAAGTGATCTGATTATAGGGTCAGTTATATGACCTGCACATGGCTCACTATATGGAGCATCCATAGTTGAATATTTTAATGCTTCAATTACTTCTGCTGCTAAAGCTGTAGCTAAACCAGCATTAAAAGCATGTTCTAGTAAATGAGTTCTATTTATTAAAGATTTTACTACTTCTAAAGCACCTTCTAAGTCCCCTAAAGTGTTCATCTTTTGTCCTGTTGCAGCATATATACAAGGTAATGAATATGCTGTATCAGGGAAAGCAACTTTATGCTCTTTTCCATTCTTTTCTATAGCTTCAGCTAACATAGCTTGAGCCGCACCTAAAGCTTGTTCTGACCCTGTAAAGATTATATTATATAGATTCATTCTATTTCCCCCTTTAATATTTACACCTATTTTTTATTAACTATACCCTAAAAACCCTAGAAAGCAAATCCACCTTCATTTAACTCTAAGAAAGAGTCTGCATATAAAGATGCCCCGTTGATTATGTCACAAGATTTTACAGTTTTCATTAATTCTGGGTCACATGGATTCATTATAGCTGAACTAAATCCATTAGCCATTGCCATTGCTAAGAATGCACTATCTAAAACAGGTCTAACATGCTTAGGACATCCATTAGATACGTTAGATAATCCTCCTGTAGTTAAAAGTCCCATCTCAGTCATCATTTTTATAGCTTCTAAAACTTCTACTTGTTTTTCTTGCATACCTTTTATAACTAAGCATAATGGGTCAAATAGTATATCAGTTGGCTCCATTCCTAACATTAAGCCTTTTTCTAATATTTCTTGGCAGTAAGCCATACGCTCATCATTATCTCTTGGAATACCTTCTTTTGCACATAAACCTATAACCATTGCTTCGTATTCAGCTGCTATATCTATTAAATCAAATCTTGAGCCAGCATCAGCAGAGTTTATTATTGGTTTTGCATTAGTTCTATCATAAACTTTAAGTCCAGCTTCGATAGCTTTTTTATTAGCTGTATCTAATGCTATAGGAACATTGTTGAACTCAGATTGAAGTAATTTGATTCCCCATGTCATTATTTCTTCGCCATCTCTTTCGGCAGGTCCTATATTAAAATCTATATAGTGTGCTCCTGCTTCTAATTGCTCTTTTGCTCTTTTTAAGATTGGAGCTGGGTCTCTTTCTGCTAATGCTTTTCTTATTGAAGGTGATATACAATGTATTCTCTCACCTATAATCATAAATTTTTCCATTTATAATGTCCCCCTTTAAATTTAATATTAATAGTTAGTTAATATTTTATTAGTTTGTTTGGCATGCTTTTTCTTGGTATCCTTTTAAGAACTTAGGTAATTCCATAGATTCCTCTGGTCCTATAACTACATTCCATCCTGGTAAGTTATCTTCTATATCACCTTTAAGTACTGCAACTTTTCCTGGAATGATAAGGTCTTTACAATTAGTTACTTCTTCTACCTTACTTTCTTTAATGAAAGCAGAGATTGAGTTTCCACCAAATTTACCAGCAGCCCAAGATGTAAGAACTGAATATCCACCTGCATCTGGTATTACTAACCATACTGGAACTTTTGATCTTTCTATATCACCAGCAACTATGAAGTAAGTTAATGCAAAGTCAACAGTAACTAATACTGGAGAATTTTCATCTGGGTTGTTGATTGGATAAATCTTTGGTTCAACTCTCATTGGTCTTTGTGGGTCAGTGTATATGTTTTGTCTTAGTGCAAATAATGGTAATGCCTTAGCATAACTAATATCATCTATTACTATTATAGAACCGTATTTTATAGTGAATATTGATGATAAAGCAACTTCCATCATAGGGTTTGAATTAGATAATCTATTTGCAAATACTATTGAAGGATATCCAAATGTTCTATCTTGCTCTTTTAAAGCTGTTCTTCTAACTTGTATAGCATTAGTGTAAGTATCTTTTATGTTTTCTCCTGTTACATCTAATACTAATTCTTTATATCCAGCAGCTTGAATTAATTCAACTGTTTCATATAATTCTTCTAAGCTACCAGCTTTTACACCTAATGGTAAACTTGCTCCTTTAACTACTTCTATCATATCTTTGTAGTTCTCTTTAGTTGCTCCATATACCATTGGTCTAGCATCTTTTAATACTTCAACAGCTTCTTTAACTACTTGTGCATCATCACAAGCTAAAATATAAGCTACTTCTAATCCACTGCCTTTTATTTTATCTATTAATTTTAAATACGCATCTTTATCTCCACAATACTCTAAAACAGCCATTTCAACTTTCATTTGTTCACCAATTCTTACATAGTCAACTTTTTTCATGTTAGCTATTTTAGCATCTACTGCTTCATCACTCATACAAGTACAGAATGAAACTGCATATCTATTTCTACTTACTAATGTTTTTTCATGTCTAAATAATACTGTTTCTCCACCTAGTTCATACTCAGATGCACCAGCACCAACTTTTAAAGCTTTCATTAAAGGTGCAGTAGCCTCTGATAATTTTGCTATAGCGTCATCAGACATATGTGGGCATTTACCTACTTCTACAGCTCCTGAAGCAACCTTCATAGAGAAAGCCATACAAGTTGGGAATCCACAATCCTTACAGTTTTTCTTTGGTGTTAATTTAAATATATCTAAAGCTTTTAATGCCATTATTTTTTCCCCCTAACCTTAACAATTTAATTAAGCTAATGCGTTAACCAATTCTTTTATAGTTTCTATTGATTTTGGATGACGAAGTATAACTGCGTTTGAACCACCTACTAAAACACTTGCTGCAGTTGAAACTTCCATTGCTATAGTTCTTTCTTCTGGACAACCCCAATCTGGCTCATCTTCTATTGGAGCTATAGCTTCTTTAACATGACCTACTTCAAAAGCTACTGGTGTTATGATAGGCATTTGTAATGTCTTATCATTTTGACCAAATGCTGCAAGTCTAATTCTATCCATAGTAGATGCAACGTACTCATATCCATAACCAACTGCTGAACATCCAACATTCATAACTATATTTTCACCTTTAACGCCTAGTTGAGTTAACAATACGTTTAATTGTTTAGCTAGGTTTATATCAACAGAAGATTCAGCTCCTACTTTATGTGCATAAGCCATACCAGCTGATGCTCCTACTCCTTTGTAGTTATCTTCTACTGCTGACATAAATAAGCAGTTATGTCCATCCAATGTTTGAGCTAATTTTTCAAATAATTTACCATCTTTTTCATGATTTCCTGAACCAGCTACAACTAAAGGTAATTTTATTGCTTCAATTACTGCCTTAGCTACATCAGCACATTCATCAACTGACTTATCTAATCCATTTGGGTCAGAACCATCAAATTTTAAACAAATAAAATCTGCTTGTGTATTAGCTTCAACATATTTAGCCCACTCTACTGGACAATTAGCTACATCTTTGTATAATTCCTTATATGAATCAGTCCAGCTTTCAGGATAAACGTCTGATATTTGTATACCTATTTTTGGAGAATTACCTACTTCTCCATCAAAACTATAAAAAGGTAATACATTTTCCCCACCTAATTTAATTGCTTTTTCCCCTATTCCTACTTCAACTTCTGATATTTTTCCAGAATATTTTTGAGTAGACATTTTAAATGCCATATTTTTTTCCCCCTTAAGCCTATTTTAATTCTAATTTAGCAAAAATTTCTTTCATAGCCACTTTAGATTTTGAATCTTCAGGTAAATTAACTAAAGGAATACCTGTAGAATCATATTCATATATCAATTCATCCATAGGTACAACACCGATTAGCTCTAGGTTATGCTTTTCAATTTCTTCTTTAACACCATCATTCATAACCCCATTTGGAACTTTATTTACAATCAAAAGTATTCTTCCAACACTTAACTTTAGTTCCTCAGCTAAATCTCTTATTCTAGCAACAGCTTGTATGCTACGTCTTGAGCAATCACTAACCAATAAAAGTGTATCAACATGTCTAGTGACTTTTCTACTTAGATGTTCCATACCAGCTTCGTTGTCCATGACTAAGTATTTGTAATGACCAGATATTTTGTTTACTTGTTCTCTAAGTATCCCATTTACAAAACAGTAACATCCTTCACCTTCTGACCTACCCATTACTAATAAGTCATATCCTTCGCCTTCTTCAATTATAGAATTTAATCTAAATTGAAGATATTGTGCCTTTGTCATACCACCAGGGAATGCATTGCCTAACTTTTCTCTTTGATTTACTTCTTCTCTTATTTCTCCTATTGTTGCTTCAACTTCGATACCTAATACTTCATTTATGTTAGCATTGGCATCAGCATCTACAACTAATACTGGTCCCTTTTTGTCCTTAACCAAATAATCAATCAAAAGCCCTGTGAGACTTGTTTTACCAGTTCCACCTTTTCCTGCAACAGCTATATTGTATCCCATTTTAAGACTTCCCCCTTAAATCTAGCCACAGAGCCTTATGTACTCTGTCTGTCTATTATAATTTAGGTACAGAATGAACACATTCTCCATGTACATCATGAAGTGCTTCCATTAGCCCTTCAGATAAACTCGGATGTGGATGTATTGCATCCCCTACTTGTTCTACTGTTAATCCTAGATGAACAGCAAGTGACAACTCTGTCAATAAATCTGTAGCATGAGGTCCTACTACTGCTGCACCTATTATCTTATCAGTTTCTTTGTCAGCTATAACTTTTACAAATCCTTGGAAATGTCCTATAGCTTGTGCTTTTCCAAGACCTCTAAAATCAAATTGACCTACATTGTATTCTACACCTTCAGCTTCAAGTTGCTTTTCAGTCTTACCAACACCAGCAACTTCAGGTTCAGTATAAACACATCTTGGAATTGCTCTATAATCTACTACCTTAGTCTTACCTAAAGCATTTTCAACTGCTACGATACCTTCTTTAGAAGCAACATGTGCTAGGAAAGGAGTATCTATTATATCGCCTATTGCGTATATACCTTCTACATTAGTTTCAAGATGTTCATTAACTACTACTTTTCCTCTTTCCATTTCAATTCCTATATCTTCTACTCCAGAATTGTCAAGGTTAGGTCTTCTACCAACACATACTAATGCATATTGTGCTTCTATAACCTTTCCATTAGAAAGAGTTGCAACAGCCTTACCATCAACTACTTCACAAGTTTGTACTCCAATACCTGTAATAACCTTAATTTTATCTTTCTTAAATTGTCTAAGTAGTTGTTTAGCTACATCTTTGTCTTCATTTAATAGTATTTGGTCAACCATCTCAACTATAGTTACTTCTGTTCCTAAGGCTCTAAAGAACTGCCCTATCTCACATCCTATAACTCCACCACCTACTATTAACATAGACTCAGGTATCTCTTCAAGTCCAAGAACTTCATCACTAGTTATTACAACTTTTCCATCATATGGGAACATTCTTGGTACAACTGGAACAGAACCATTTGCTAGTATTATCTTATCTGCTTTTATAGTTTCTACTGTTCCATCATCTTTAGTTACTTCTATAGTGTTTTTATCAATTAATTTTCCAAAACCATTAACTAAGTTTACTCCTCTTTTTTCAAATAAGAACTCTATACCACTTATTAATTGGTTTACAACTTTATTTTTTCTTTCCATTATGGCAGTGAAGTTTGGCTTAACTGTACCATCTATTTCTATACCAAAATCCTTTGCTTCTTTTACAGTATTCAATACTCCTGAAGAAGCAAGAAGTGCTTTAGTTGGTATACATCCTGCATTTAAGCAAGTTCCTCCAACTCTTCTTTTTTCAACAACTGTTACATCTGCACCAAGCATAGAAGCTTTTATAGCTGCTACATATCCTCCTGGTCCACCACCTACTACTACTATCTTCATCTTTAATTCCCCCAAACCTAATATAATCTACAATCTTGCAATACTATAAACCTGCGGCATCCAGTATAGCAGGTATATTCTCTTCTGCCCCAATTGCCATTATATGAACACCATCACATAAATCTTCTTCTTTTAATTGTTTGATAAGTTCCCCTGCCATTTTTATTCCTTCACTTACCCAGTTTTCTTTTCCAGCTGCTCTTAATCTTTCGATTTGTTCATCTGGAACAAATATTCCTGGTACATTTGCAGTCATAAATTTAGCCATTCCTGGTGATTTTAAAGGTACTATTCCTGCTAATACCTTGCAATCCATATCCCTTGTTAATTCTCTAAACTTTCTCATTGTATTTATGTCATAAAGTGCTTGTGTTTGGAAAAATTTAGCCCCTGCTTTTATTTTCTTTTTCATTTTTAATAATTGAACTTCTATTGGAGAATATTCTGGAGTTACTGATGCTCCTAGATAAAAATCTGGAGAACCTTTTAACTTATTACCAGCCATGTCCGTACCTGCCATTAAAGTCTCAGCAGTTTGAAGTATCCCCACAGAATCTAAATCAAACACTCCCTTAGCTTGTGGATGGTCTCCTACGCTAGTATGGTCTCCTGTTAGTGCCAACAGATTGTTTATCCCAAATACACCTGCTGACAACATTTCTCCTTGTATAGCTATTCTATTTCTATCTCTCCCTGTTATTTGAATAACTGGCTCTAATCCAGCATCTTTTAATAATTTACATGTAGCAAGAGAAGTTGCTCTCATAACTGCCGATTGAAAGTCTGTTACATTTGCTGCATGAACTCTTCCAACTAACGGCTTTGCACATTCTATTAAATGTGAAAGGTCAGTCCCTTTTGGAGGAGCCATTTCAGTAGTAACTGCAAATTTTCCACTTTCTAATGTTTCTCTTAATAAGCTCATCTCTAATCCCCCTTTTAACCTTCTAAAAAAAACTTTTATGAATTTGCTGCTGCTTCTTTCTTTTTCTTTGCACTTAAACTTCTTGGATTATTTTGCTTAGAATAGTCTTTTGGTGGTCTTATTTCTGCTAAGTTATCTAATTGTCCTATAGCTTCTAGTCTTTCATATATCTTTATCCAAGCACAATCATTCTCTGAGTTTACTTCACACTTACCATTTTTAGCTCCACCACAAGCCCCATTCATAAGACCTTTAGCACACATAGTTACTGGACATATCCCACCTGTCCAACCAAGTTCACAGTCTCCACAAGCCTTACAGGCTTCTTCATATTCTCCAACTCTTTGTACTTCCCCTATAAACAAAGTATTGTTGGCTGGATAAACTGGCTTATCTTTTAAATTCTTAACTATTGTCTGTGTACCATCTCCACATGCTAAAGATAAAACTGCATCAGCTTCCTTAGTCTCTTCTTTTAGAGCCTTTAAATCCTTTTTAGACTTTAAAAGGTTACAAGCAGGGTCAAGCATTACATATCCTAAGATTTTTTTGCCTTCACCTTCAAGAGTTTCCTTCATTTTTAAAACTTCTTCTTCCCCACCACTTTTACAAGTTGCTGCACATTGATTACAACCAACTAAAACCAGCTTGTCAAAATCTTTTAAGTACCCTAGCACTTCTTCTAATGGTTTATTTTCAGAAATTATCATATCTACTTCCCCCCTAAACCTTCCACATATATATATCTATTTATTGTTTTGTAATTTACAAGCCTTAACTACATGTTTTGCAAGTATAGATGTTGTAACTGAACCAACCCCCGCTGGAACTGGAGTTATCATTGATACTTTGTCTAAAACTGCATTTGTATCAACATCTCCACATAAATTTCCTTCTTCATCAACATTTATACCAACGTCTATAACTACCGCTCCATCTTTAACAAAACTTTCATCAACCATCTTAGCTCTACCAATAGCTGCTATTAGCACGTCTGCCTCTGCTGCTACACCTGATAGATTTTTAGTTTTTGAATGACATATTGTAACAGTTGCGTGTTCACTTAATAAAAGCATTGATACTGGCTTTCCAACTACCATTGATCTTCCGAGAACTGTTACCTTACTTCCTTTTAAATCAACATTATAGTGTTTTAATATCTCAACTACTGCTGTAGGTGTACATGGTGGAAATCCACTTTTATCCCCTTCCATTACCTTAGCAGAGTTTATTGGACTAAAACAATCTACGTCTTTTTCCGGTGCAATAACATATTTTATAACTTCTTCATTTAAGTGTTTTGGAAGAGGTCTAAAACATAATATACCATTAACATTTTTGTCATCATTAACTCTCTTTAATACATCAATATATTCCTCTTGTGTTATATCCTCAGCTAACTCTAACACTTCTGTTGTTATACCTATGTTTTGACATCTCTTTAGTGCTCCTCTTTCATAGGATAAATCATCACTTCTTGCCCCAACTCTAACTATTGTTAGTTTAGGATTTATACCTTCTTTAACTAGTAAATCGACTTCTTTTATTAATTCTTCACTAATCTTATCAGCTACAGGTTTTCCTTTTATAATTTGTCCTTTAGTTGACATTCCTTCCATACATTCACAACTCCCCTACAAGCAAACTTAAATTAATTTATTCTATATACCACATATTAATAACATAGTATCTACTTTCGTCATTTAAAAATTATTTTCCAAGAGCTTTTTCAACTTTGGCATAAACTTCATCACAAATTTTTACACCATCTTCAACTAACTTATCTACTTCTGTTTTTACCTTATTAACATATTCTTTATCTTGTATAGAATTTATATTTATAACTACATTTAATTGTCCACCAAGTATAGCAGCTCTTAAACACTGAACTCCTACACCAACATCACTTATAGCAAGTCTTGAACCTTTATCAACTAAATCTTCATGTAACTTAATAGCTTCATAGCAAACTCTTACTATGTTTAATGGTACTTCACAAGCAACTTTTAATGCCTTTTCCATTGTTTCTGCTTTTATTCTTTTTTCTTCTTCTGTTTCTTTAGGAAGCCCGTAAGCTTTTGATAATGGTAAGAAACATTCTGCATCATCATCTATCATTTTTAATAAATCTTTTTCTAACTTTCCTGCCTTACTTAATATCTCTTTTACACTTTCTTCATACTCAGCATACTTCTTCTTCCCTATTGTAAGGTTACATACCATACTACCTAAAGCCATACCTATTGCACCTACTAGTGCAGCAGCTCCCCCACCACCTGGTACTGCTTCTTTGGAAGATAGTACTTCTACAAAATCAACACAAGTTTTATCTGCTATTTTCATGATAATCCTCCTTGAAAGGATGTAGGAAAATATCTCAAATTGTTCGAGATATTTTACGAACTATTTTAAGATATCTCCTACTCTTTATTTATAAATTAATTTCCTTAGAATAATCCAGCTATTACTCCATTTTCATCAACATCTATTTTTTCTGCTGCTGGAACTTTTGGTAATCCTGGCATCTTCATTATTTCTCCAGTAAGTGCAACTATAAATCCAGCTCCTGCTGAAATTGTTGCTTGTCTTACAGTTATTCTAAATCCTGTTGGTCTACCTAATTTAGTTTGGTCATCAGTTAAAGAATATTGAGTCTTAGCCATACATACTGGAACTTTAGTAAATCCAAGTTTTTCTAAGTTAGCTATTTCCTTATCAGCTTCAGGAGTATAATCTACACCATCTGCTCCATAAATCTTAGTAGCTATAGCATTTATCTTGTCTTTTATAGATAAATCATCTTCATAGCAGAATCTAAAGTTATTTTCTTCTTCATCCAATAATCTTAAAACTTCTTTAGCTACTGCAATTCCACCTTCTCCACCTTTTGCCCATACTTCAGAAAGAGCAACATTAACACCTAATTCCTTACACTTGTCTTCAACAAGTTTAAGTTCAGCTTCAGTATCAAGTGGGAATCTGTTGATTGCAACAACTGCTGGTAATCCATATACTTGAGTTATGTTTTCAACATGTTTTAATAAGTTTGGAAGTCCTTTTTCAAGAGCTTCTAGGTTTTCGTTATTTAAGTCTGCTTTAGCAACTCCACCATTGTATTTTAATGCTCTTACAGTAGCAACTATTATAACAGCATCTGGTTTTAAGTTTGCCATTCTACATTTTATATCTAAGAATTTTTCTGCTCCAAGGTCAGCACCGAAACCAGCCTCAGTTATTACATAATCTGCAAAGTGCATAGCCATTCTTGTAGCTATAACAGAGTTACATCCATGAGCTATATTTGCGAATGGTCCACCGTGTACAAATGATGGTGTTCCTTCAAGAGTTTGAACTAGGTTTGGTTTTAAAGCATCTTTTAATAATGCAGCCATAGCACCATTAGCTTTTAATTGTCTAGCTGTTACAGGTTCACCTTCGTAGCTGTATCCAACTATTATGTTTCCTAATCTTTCTTTTAAATCAGATATATCACTTGCCAAACAGAACGCTGCCATTATTTCAGAAGCAACAGTTATATCGAATCCATCTTGTCTAACTGCTCCATCACCTTTTTTACCCATACCATCAACGATATTTCTAAGTTGTCTATCGTTCATGTCTACACATCTTCTCCAAGTTATTTTCTTAGGGTCTATTCTAAGTGCATTTCCTTGGTGAATATGGTTATCAAGCATAGCAGCTAAAAGATTGTTAGCAGCTCCTATAGCGTGAAAATCTCCTGTGAAGTGTAAGTTTATATCTTCCATAGGAACAACTTGTGCATATCCTCCACCAGCTGCTCCACCTTTAACACCAAATACTGGTCCTAGAGATGGTTCTCTTAAAGCAACTAATACATTTTTGTCTAGTTTAGCAAATGCATCAGCAACACCTATAGTAGTAGTAGTTTTTCCTTCACCTGCTGGAGTTGGGTTTATAGCTGTAGTTAGTATTAACTTAGCTTTTTTACCAGTCTCTCTTTTTAGTAGATTGTAGTCAACTTTTGCTTTGTATTTACCATAAAGTTCTACATCATCTTCACCTAGTCCTAATTTTTTTGCAACCTCTCTAATATCTTGAGGCTTAGCTTCTTGAGCTATTTCAATGTCAGATTTAAATCCCATAACTGAATCTCCTCCCACAACCTAAATAGATTTAAAATATAATTTTTGTAAAAATTGTATTAATATGTAAAAATTATATTTTATAAGATAATTATACATGTAAAATTACTTAAAAACTAGCTACTAAGCTATTAAAATATTCAAACTTAATAGCTAGTTATTTATCTAATTACTTACTTATTACCTATCTATTGCCTATGTCTAACCTTTAACCAACTTAAAATCCCAAATCAAAATTTCTATCTATTTTATTTATCCTTAAGTGACATTAATTTATCTTTTATTGCTTTAATCTGTTCTTTCGTTGTTTCACTAGAATCATATGGAGATTGATTAGCTCTATCAGAATCAATAACATCTTGGTTATAATAAATAAATCCTAAAGATTCTCCATCTTCTAAGTTTTGGATTATAAATTCTTCATCTTCCTTATTTCTAATTTTATTTCCTACTACAAATACTTTATTTACACCTATATCATGTCCAAGTTTCTTAACTTTTCTATAAGTCTGTAAACTTCTCTCTCCTGGTTCTACAACTACTATAAAAGCATCTACACCTTGGGCTGTTCCTCTTCCTAAGTGTTCAATTCCTGCTTCCATATCCATAACCACTACATCTTTATTTTGTAGTATTAAATGTGAGCAGAGTCTCTTCAAAAGAACATGCTCTGGACATACACATCCAGTACCACCAGAATCTACGGTTCCCAATGTAAGTAATCTTACTCCATTGTATTCTTTACAGAAATTTTCAGGGATATCGTCTACTTTAGGATTCATCTTAAACATTTTTCCAAATGAACCTACAGAAGCAGCTGTTCTATCTGAAACTAATTTTTTCATTTCTGATATAGGTACTATTGATTCATATACTTCTTTTGGAAAACCTAGTGCTAAAGCTAAATTAGCATCAGGGTCGGCATCAACAGCAACAACTCTGTATCCGTCTTCAGCAAACATCCTAGAGAGCATTGAAGAAAAAGTCGTTTTACCTACTCCACCTTTACCTGTTATTGCTATCTTCATAATCCCTACCACCTTTTATTACTATTTGCTTTTTAGTAGTTAATTTTACAGTTAAATATTTTTTATACTCTATATTTTTATACACTAAAAATAAACTACAGCTAGTCCTTACAGGAACCAATTAAATTTACCCTACTAGCTTTTCAAAGCAGCATGTATAGTTTTATTATTCTTTAATATTGTTTATATTTTATTTATTCAGTATATTCATTATATTTTGATGTTCTTTACTTTAATATTTGACTTTATTCAACTTTACTCAACCAGAAACTTCTTATAAAAACGTTTATTCTATAACTTCACTATTTTTTAAGCTTCAGCCTTTTCTGCCATTTTTTCTTCAACTAATGCTTCAAAGTGAACACGTTTTTTCTCTATATCTTCTATTATTGTAGCTGCTAACTCTTTTGGATTTGTATTTACAGTAAATGTAGCTCCAACTTTATCTTTTAATTCACTAGTTAATATATCCACTGCTCTTGAAGAACCAGCTATTGGAGGCATTATTCCTAAATAAGTGTCTATACCAGAAGCTACAACATAGCATCCTATAGCAACTGCTTTTTCTGACATCCACTCTGGAGCTATACCTACAACTGGAAGGTCACACATATCCATATCTAAGTAATTAGCTGCTGCTCCAACTAAATCTAGTATACGACTTATATCAACACAAGAACCCATATGTAGTACTGGTGGGATTCCTACTAATTTACAGACAGTTGCAAGACCTTTACCTGCATATTTTTCAGCCGCATCAGATTCCATTAAACCAAACTTAGCTGCTGCTGAAGCTCCACAACCTGTAGTAACTACTATTATGTCGTTTTTGATTAATTCTTTCATTATTGTTACATGAGCCTCATTTGAAACTCCTTTAGCATTGTTACATCCAACTACACCAGCTGCTCCTCTTAATACTCCAGATTTTAGACAGTCTGTTAATGGCTTAACTGTTCCTGCTGGGTCTATATGAGAGTTTACAACTCTGTCTAATTGATTTACTACTGCTTCTACACTATACCCAACTGTTGCGCCTGATTTTAATTCAGGTATAAGTACTTTTGATTTATCTCTATTTTTAAAGTTTAAAATAGCTTCTTTAACTATTGCTTTAGCATCATCAAGTGCTTGTTCTTCTCTAAATTCAATATAAGTTGAACCTGTTATCTTAGCTTTTGGAGAAGTTGTTACAAATTTAGTATGGTAACAATCTGCAACTCTAGCTAATGCAGGGAATATACATTGAACGTCAACTATTACAGCTTCAACTGCTCCAGTTATTATTGCAAGTTCTTGTTGATGGAAATCTCCTGCTATTTTTACACCATGTCTCATTGTAATCTCATTACCTGTACAACACATACCTGCTAAGTTTATTCCATCAGCACCAACTTCTTTAGCTAAAGCTACTAAGTCTGGCTCTTCTGATGCTAAAACTATCATTTCTGATAATGCTGGCTCATGTCCATGTAATATTATGTTAACTTTATTTTCTTCTAATACTGCTAAATTCGCCTCTGTTCTTCTTGGCACTGGAGTTCCAAATAAGATATCGCTTAGACGAGTACCTATCATAGAACCACCCCAACCATCAGCCATAGAAGTTCTAAGACTCATGTGTATTAAACTATCTATATCACCAGTACATCCTATATGAGTAGAGTGCATTATTGTTGCAATTTCTCTATCTATAGCTCTTGGCTCTATAGCGTATTCTTTCCATATTTTTTGTCTTGGTTCTGGTGCATTTTTTATAAATCTTAATGTCCCAAAAGGTTTTCCAAATTCCATTAATGCAATTTCTGCCACTTCATGTGCTACATCATAGATATCTCTACCTTCTGTCTCTACATCCCATTCTTTAGCTAAAGTAATTAACTTAGCTTCGTCTCTTATTTTATAGTTTCCATTTGGATCAGCTAATGCTAATGTATGTGCTATATCTCTAGCATGGTCTGAATGGGCAGCTGTCCCACCAGCAACCATTCTTGCAAAGTTTCTACCTACTATAGTATGCTCATCTGCTCCACATAACCCCCTTGGAGTCTTAGGGCTTATTCTACATGGTCCCATTCCACATATTCTACAGCAAACACCTTGAAGACCAAAACCACATTGTGCCTTAAAGCCTTCTTTTCTATCATACATTGTTTCTACGCCTTCTTCTCTAGCTTTAGCTATCATCTTCTGGCTGTTTAAATCAATTGTTAACATTTTTTCATCCATATTCCTATCCCCTTTTTTTGATTTTTAAAATCCCCCAGGTGACTGACTTCATGTCATAAAATAATAAAATAAATGCTTTCTAAGTTGATTATATACTAATTTTCAGTGCTTTGCTTTAGATTTAAATATTTTTTTAACAAAATTAGATAATACATAAAAATTTTATTTTCTACACTTAATTTAAGTTGATTTTATCGCTTGTTTTTGGCTATTTGTTAATATCTAAACCTACTTTTTTGATACTTCAGTTTAATTAAATTATGTTTTGATTTTTTTAAATCAAATTTGAAATTTTTCTAGTCATTTTTATATTATTGCAGATTGTTTGTGTATTTATTATCTTTCACTACTGTTTGGACTTATTACAGATTTTTACTCCCTAAACTTAATTAGTAAAAATTTCTTAGAATAGCATTTTTTGGACTAATTTTTTTGAATTTTTTTATTTTTCCTACTTTAATATTAATTATAGCTTCAAATTGAACATTTGTATATATTCATTTGAAGCTATAATTATTTTTTATATAAAACTTTTTTAATACAGCATTAATTTAGACATTTTGACTATTTTTTCTACTTTAATTCATTTATTTCAAGCGATTTATCCTATTTCATATTTTTAGCTACAATAGCCCCATATGCAATAGAATATAATTTAGATTCATGTGAATCAGCTCTTGACACTAAAACTATAGGAGCTTTTGCACCCATAATTATACCTGCTGATTTAGAGTCTGCCATATATGTAAAGGCTTTCCCTATTCCATTACCAACCTCTATTGTTGGAACCAATATGATATCTACATCTCCAGATACTTCACTTTTAAACCCTTTTATCTCACTAGCTTCTTTTGAAACAGCTAAATCAAAAGCCAGAGGACCTTCTACAATTACATTTTCACCAAATTCTCCTTCTTTACAAGCTTTTGCTAACATATCTGCATCTACAGTTGCTTGCATCTTAGGATTTACTTTCTCTTTAGCTGCCAAACATGCAACTTTTACAGTTTCCATTCCTAAAGCTTTTGCAGCTTTTATAGAATTTTTTAATATCTTTGCCTTTTGTTCATAATCAGGAGCTATATTCATACCTCCATCTGTAGTTATAAGTAATTTATGGTATTTTTCTAACTCATATACCATAACATGACTTAATAAACTATCAGTTCTAAGACCATAGTCTTTATTTAACACTTCTTTTAATATGACAGATGTATCTAATAATCCTTTCATTACAAAGTCGGCTTCTTTACTTGATACTAATTTAACTGCTATTTCTGCACACTCTTTGATATCATCCTTATCCACTATTTTGATACCACTTAAATCAAATCCTATTTCTTTTGATATTTCTCTTATTTTGCCTTCATTTCCAACCAATATAGGAGTAATTATATTTCTTTCTACAGCATCCTTTATTGCCATTAAAACTTCTTTATCATGAGCTGCTGCTACAGAGAGTACAATTTTCTCTCCTCCCTTAAGTTGTTCTAAAATATCATCTAATTTTTTTATCAAAAGTAACCCCTCCCTTATATATATTTAACTAAATAATACCATATTTGCTATACCTTTTCTCAATTTATTTTTTATGTTATAAAGAATTTATATAACTAAAAGACAGTTTAATATTTTATTCTGGGATTTCATCAATAACTCTTAAAAGCTTTGCAGGAACACCACCTACAATAGTATTTTCTGCAACATTTTTTGTTACAACTGCTCCAGCAGCGATAATTGCATTATCTCCAATAGTAACTCCTGGAACTCTTCATACAAAAAAGAGGCTTATCTCTATTTTGAGATAGCCCCACTTAACCAATAAAATTAAATACAACTTAACAATATCCTTACTTATTTATTCCAAGTTCTCTTAGACAAACAATAGTAATTTCATCTTGTGGATTTAATTCATAAGCTCTTTCTATATAGTAAGTTGCATCATCAATATCACCATTATTTAAATAAGCCATTCCTAAATTGCAAAGTATTTCTGGGTCTTCCTTTATCTTAGCCGCTTGTTCAAAATACTCTATTGCTTTATCTAAATTATTCTTATAAGCCTCACAAAGCCCCAATTCCACTATAGTATCCACTTGATTAGGCTTTATTATCAATATCTTCTCAAGATACATCTTAGCCTGCTCTATTTCGCCCATACCCTTATATCCAAGTGCTATCATAAACAGCAAGTTCCACCAATCCATATGTTCTTCTTCTAATGGAAGTAACTTCTCTAATCCTTCCTTAAACTTACCTTGGAATACAAGTGTATATCCTTCTTCATATTGAACTTTAAAGTCCATCTTGCCCAGATTCTCTTGTACCTCAGCTACTAAATCAGCATCTAACCCTAGCCTTAACGCTTCTTCCCAAGTCAGCTTAGTCTTTAAATATTGACCTTGATTATAATAATGGTAGCCTAAGTGATAATAACCTAATGCAAAATTCTCATCAACATCAATTACCTTTTCAAGCTTAGCCATGGCTTCAAGTAAGAATGCATTCATTGCCTTATCATCCATATCTTTTTGATACTGTTTAGCTATCTCTTGGCAAACAATCGCATAGTTATACATTGCATCTAAATCATCTGGATACATTGTTATAAATGCTTTTATATATATTAAAGAATCTGTATGTTCACCAATCTCAAAGTATTTTCTCGACATATATCCCATATACGATTTCAAATCCAAATCAATATCTTTTGATAAAGCATTTAAAAACTTCTCATACTCTGCATTGTTTTTAAACTTACTATCTATTCCAATTATATATATCATTGCATCTGCTATAGACATTGAATTTAACTTATCTTGAGCAGTCTTTTCTTTTATCCCTTTTACTAATACCTCATTTTTTATAGGTACATCTAATCCACCTTTTGGCACTTCATAGCTTTTTAATTTAAACTCTCCACCATGTTTTATAGTTATAAAAGCTAATTCTTCTGCTTTTTTTAGCAAATATTTTTCTATCTTAAAATCCATTTTATCCTCCTAAATACTTAAATCTCTACTTTATGAGTTTTAGATTTCTCAAATATTTTTTTATCATCATACTCAAATAAGACTACATTTTCTACTTCTCTTATTTCTGTATTTATATCATTTTTTAAATCCACAACATTAAATCTAAATGGCTCAAAATGAACATATTTTATTATATGTTTAGCTGGTTTATCAACAAAACTAGGTAAATATGTTGATAAGTTATCATTATCTTGTAAAAATACATGGCATTTATTCTTAAAATCATCCACATCTAGCTTATTAAAAAACTGTGGTATATTTGATGTTTTACCTAGTGATATATAGTCATATTTTAATATATCATTGAATACATCATTATCTATGTTGATTTTTTCATTATAGAAATCCATCAATATTTTATATAACTGATTCTTTCCTTGTGCCAAATCAAAGTAGCCATTTTCATCAAAATACTTGGCAAAAACCTCAAAGAATTTAAAAGGGCTTTTTTTATAAAATCTGCCTATAATATATCTCATAGATAACACAAAGTTTTTAGAATTATAGTATCTCTCCAGTATATCTTCTATATCCTTTAGCTTCAAAGTTTCTTCATAGCTTATATAATTATTGTATAAAAACTCATATGGAGCATAATCCTTATATTTAAAACCATGCTCATCTGCAACTTTTCTCATACCTGTCCCTTTAATCATCTTTAAAAAGCCTAATTGCAGATGCTCTATACCTAGATTAAATACATCATTAAAAGAATTTTCAAAGCTCTTATAATCTTCATAAGGCAGTCCTGCAATTAAGTCTAAGTGCTGATGTATATTTCTATAAGATGCTACAGTTTGTACAACATGAGACAACTTTTTAAAATCATCCCTTCTGCCTACTGCATCAAGTGTTTTTTCATTCGTTGACTGAACCCCTATTTCAAATTGAAAAAGACCTTCTTTACAATCAGCCAAAAACTCAAGCATCTTATCATCTATCAAATACGCTGTAACTTCAAAATGATAAGTTGTATATCCATTATCATTTTTCATAAGAAAATCCATGATTTCCATAGCCACTTTTCTATTTGCATTGAATGTCCTATCTATAAACTTTATTTGTGATACTCTTGCATCTATTAAAGCTTTTAAATCACTCTTTATCCTGTCTAAACTAAAATACCTTAGACCTGGAATAGTAGATGATAAACAGTATTGGCAGTTAAAAGGGCAACCTCTTGATGATTCATAATACACTATTCTATTTTCATATTCTTTTGGATTCAAGTTTTCATAAGGACTAGGAATCTCATCCAAATCTTGAAGTAATTCCATAGGCTTATTCACTATTATCTCATTGCCTTGTCTATATACAAGTCCATTTACATCATTTATTTCCATCTTTCCTTGCAAGTGAAGTACTAAATCTCTAAAAATTAATTCTCCCTCTCCATAAAGTATATAATCCACAAAATCATACTTTTTCATTGCCTCATAACTATCATAACTCACTTCCGGTCCGCCCAAAGCTATTTTAGTATTAGGTCTAATTTTTTTTAGATTATCACAAAGTTTAACTATATCTCCCACATTCCAGATATATGTTGAGAATAATATTATATCATATTCATTTTTATATATATCCTTTAAAATATAGTCCAAATCGTTATTTATCGTGTATTCTTTCATATTAACTTCTATCAAATCTCTTACAAATTCTTTTAGATATCTTATAGCCAAATTTGTATGAATAAACTTGGAATTTAATGTTGTTAATAAAATTTTCAAATATTTCTCACCTCTTTTTAAGATTATACTGTCTTTTTGTACCCCTTATAGGTTAAAATAGTATATGTAAAGTCTAAATAATATCTATATAATTAATTTATTAATTTCAAGTAATGTGAGGAAAGGAAGTTTTTTATGGAATTAATTGAAAAAGTATCTATCAACTCTTTATCAAAAAGAGATTTACTACTTATTATAAAGTCTCTTGAATACACTAATGAAAATACTCAAATTAGTGATTTCATTGACCTTAGGAATAATATAGTAAAGGAATTATGTTTTTTAACTGACACTAAGGAAAAAGATTTTTTAGATTATCTAGAAAAAAATAGCACACTCTAATAACCTAAACCTTTTTAAACTTTAATATATAAATACCTGATTTAGAATTTATTTTTATGCTTAATATATTATCATTAAAGGTTTTCGACATAACTGTTATTTGATTAAATATAGGGTCTACTATAGTATTACCTTCTTCAAGTCTTATAAGACTTCTTGGGTCTATGCTTTTATTATATGCCTTAACTCCAATTTTATATTTTCTCAATTTAACAACATATTCGGACATAGAAAAAATAAAATCTATATTATCTTCATTTAATTTACTATCTTCACCCAAAATGGATAATATAGATTTTTTTATGCTATTAATTCCTTCATTTTCTACAGTTCTATCTTCCATATATACATCATATAGAACATTTAAAACATTTAATAAAATACTTTCTTCATCATAATCTTCAGATTTCAAATCAATGTACTTATCAATTAATTGTATTGCTTTAATCCTTGCCATCTGAAACTTTACAACATCTGATTTGTCTAATTCTATAGAAAATCCTATTATCTTGTCTTTAATACTCTGTAGTAATTCGACATACTCTATTTTACTATTATTTATAAGATTGTGCATAATGGAATTATACACTACAGAACCTAATAAATAATCAAATAAAAGTTCTTCTTTTTTAAAATAAATAACATACTTTTTTATTAGTTTAATAACCTCATCTTCACTTTTTTGAATATTAGTATTTGATAAAATTAGTGGTAATAAAATATTTAAAAAATTGATATTTCCTATTTTTTCTCCATAAAATCTATAGTAAATAAGTTCATCTCTTAGTCTATTTTCGTCTATATACACACATCTTTGCGTTTTATCATCTATTAAGGATTTTGTATTTATTATAGTTAAATCTTTAAGAGCCCTACTTGCACTACTAAAAGAAGATGTGTAGACTTTTTTTAGTAATTCGTCATTCATAAATATATCCTTTCTGAAAAATTGAATGTAAATAAATTGTTATTAAAAAAAAAGAGACAGCCCGTTTAAGAAGCTGTCATATATAGGGGGATAGTAGTGTACAAAAATCATTGTAATCTACTATCTATATATTATTATACGATACTACTTTTTTATATGTAAAGCATCAGTTTTCGACATCCCTATATTTTACAGTTATACAAATTGCGTACTAAGTTCAATTTTATTCTTTTTATTTCAACATTTTATCATGCTACATTCTTTCAGGAGCGTGCATTCCCAACAATTTCAGAGAATTTTCTAAAGTTTGTTTTGTTGCTAAAACTAATGCAAGTCTTGCTTTTCTTATTTCCAAATTTTCTACTAAAATTGGATTGTCATGATAAAATTTATTAAACGCTTGAGCTAAATCTAGCATAAATCTAGTCACTATATGTGGCTCATTTTTCTTTAGAGCAAGTAAAATATTCTTATTGAATGATTCTATAACTCTAAGAACTTCTGCACTATCTTCATCAGCTAATAGACTATAATCTATATCAGAAGTCACTTCTACTTCTGCTTTTCTTAAAACTGCACAGCATCTAGCATGTGTATACTGAACATATGGTCCAGTCTCACCATCAAAACTAAGCGTTCTTTCCCAAGAGAAGGTATAGTCTTTAATTCTACTATTAGATAACTCTTGGAATACTACTGCCCCAACACCTACTTGCTTAGATATTTCATCCACATTTTTAGCATTTGGGTTTTTAGCTAGTATAATTTCCTTAGTTTTATCTATAGCTTGATTTAAAGCATCTTCTAAAAATACTACTCTTCCTTTTCTAGTCGACATAGTACCTTCTTCAAGTGCAACCATACCAAATCCAACATGAATTAAATCTTTTGCCCAATCATATCCCATAAGCTCAATTACCTTAAACCATTGTTGGAAATGTAAGTTTTGTTGAGAACCAACTACATATATACACTTGTCAAAATCATAAGTTTCTTTTCTATATATTGCAGCAGCTAAATCTCTTGTCATATATAACGTTGAACCATCATTCTTAGTAATAAGTGCTGGTGGCATTTTATACTCTTCTAAATCAACAATTCTTGCTCCTTTAGACTCTTTTAAAAGATTTTTCTCTTCTAATAGTTCGATAACTCTGTTCATTTTATCAGAATAAAAACTCTCTCCTGCTAAAGAATCAAATTCTATATCTAAAAGTTTATAAACTCTGTTAAACTCTTTTAAACTCTCATTTCTAAACCATTGCCATAATTCTTGTGCTTCTTCGTCACCATTTTCTAATTTATTAAACCATGCTCTTGCTTCATCTTCCATTTCTGGGTGTTGTTCAGCTTCATCATGGAATCTTACGTATAATTTTAGCAATTCTGGAATTGGATTAGACTCTACTACTTCTTTTTCTCCCCACTTTTTAAAGGCCACTATTAACTTACCAAACTGAGTTCCATAGTCACCTAAATGATTTATTCTTATAGTCTTGTATCCTTGCGAATCATATATCTTATATAAAGCATTACCTATAACTGTAGTTCTTATGTGCCCTATATGGAAAGGTTTTGCTATATTTGGAGAAGAATATTCAACTATTACAGTTTTATCTTTTCCAAAATCACTATGTCCGTAATTTTCTTTTTCGTCTAAAACTTTTTTAATTACAGTTTCTGCTAATTGAGATTTATTTACAAAGAAATTTACATATCCGCCTAATTGTATTACTTTTGTTATCTCTCCACTTGGTTCTATACTTTCCGCCAATTCACTTGCTATCATGTTTGGAGCTTTTCTAAACACTTTGGCTAATTTAAAGCATGGAAAAGCATAGTCCCCCATATCCTTATTTGGTGGAACTTCTATAAGTGCCTCTATCTCTTCTTTCGATAAATCTTCTATTTTTTCTTTAAGGCAATTTGATATTGCCACCTTAAAATCTTGCATTCTGTTGCTCCTCTCTACATTGTTCCTGGTTTATATTGTGCTTATCTCTTTATGTTAAATCAAATTTCGTGTTTTTTCAAGTATTTCATTACAGTGTAAAACACTTTAGTAATTATGTTTTCTGTATATATTAAAAATACTATAATTGCAGTTTTTAATCACACTATTATTGATTTTTTATAAGACTTTTTTCTATTTTATTGTTTCTTGTACTATCCAGTTGACTTTATATACTTTTTTTACTCTTTTATCTATTTTCTATAAATCTTTTTCACTCTTAACTTTTATTCCTTCTTCTTCTAATAGCCTTGCTGTTATACCCTTCCCTGGTATCTTTTTACCTGAAAAACTACCATCATATATTAGACTACATCCACAAGAGGGGCTACCCTCTTTTAGTATTGCTTCGCTACATACATATAAATTTGCTATTTTTAGAGTTTCATTAGCCCCTCTTACAAAGTTTTCTGTTACATCCTTATTATCTTTAGTAATTACTTTTCCGTCAACTATCTCAGCAGGTGGTCTTGGTGTAGATAGACCACCTAACTGCTCTGGGCATACAAGTGTAAATTCTTTGCCTTTTAAATATTCCTTGACTTTTTCATTATCATTATTATCGCCACTATATTTACAATTTATTCCTATTAAACATGCAGATACCAATATCATAAAAATGTGCTCCTATACAAATTCTTAATATATTCTCATACAAATTACTAATGTATTCTTATACAAATTATTTTAATTTAACAATTGTTACTCCTGCTCCACCTTCTCCATATTGACCACCTCTTTGTGATTTTACATGTCTATTTCTTCTTAAAATGTCTTGTAGCCCTGCTTTTAATACTCCTGTACCTATTCCATGTATTACTGTTACAGACTCTAAACCTGCCACATATGCATCATCAAGATACTTTTCTACTTCCATTATAGCTTCTTCTAGGTTTAACCCTCTAAGGTCAACTTCATTTTTTACACTACCAGATTTTGACCTTATAATGTTTCTCGTTGATTTAGTTACATTTGTTGAAACATCTTTGCGTGTTTTTTGTAAAGATTTAAAAGGTAGAGTCATCTTCATTATACCAATTTGCACTACTGCTTCTTTTCTCTTTTTATCTACTGAAACTACACTACCATTTTGATTTAAAGTTATTACCTTAACTTCTTCACCTGGCTTTAAGTCTTTTATCTCCTTATTTGATACCTTTGGAACTATCATACTTTTTACTGTTGGCTGAAGACTTCCCATAGAGCTGGTCAATTCTTTTCTAAGTTCTTCTATCTTACGATTCTTTTCTTTTGAAGCTCTTTCTTGTTCAAGACTTCTAAGTTCTTTTATTATAATATCTACTTCTTCTTTAGCTTGTCTTATAATTGAAAATGCTTCTGATTTAGCTTTTTCAATCATCTTATCTCTTTGACTGACCAATTTTTCAAGTTTTTCGTCATACTCTACTTTCAGTTTTTCAATCTCTTCTTTTAATCTTTCAGCTTCTTCTCTATCTTCTACTGCTTTGATTCTATTCTTTTCAACATTCTGTAACACATCTTCTAAAGCTATGTTTTCTGTATTTATATATTCTTTAGCACGTGAAATCACATAATCACTTAGCCCAAGTTTTCTAGAAATCTCAAACGCATTTGATTTTCCGGGAACACCTATAAGTAACTTATATGTTGGGCTTAAAGTTTCTATATCAAATTCAACTGCTGCATTTTCTACACCTGATTTAGTAAGAGCATAATTTTTAAGCTCACTATAGTGAGTGGTAGCTATACATTTAGCTCCTACAGAATTTATATCTTCTAATACTGCTATTGCAAGGGCAGCTCCTTCAACAGGGTCTGTTCCCGCTCCTAACTCGTCAAATATAACTAAAGAGTCTGCTGTTACGTTTTGTAATATAGATACTATATTCGTCATATGAGATGAAAATGTTGATAGACTCTGTTCAATACTCTGTTCATCTCCTATATCTGCAAATACATTATCATATACACACATACTACTTCCATAATCAGCAGGTATATGAAGTCCACTTTGTGTCATAAGTGCAAATAGACCTACAGTTTTTATTGTAACAGTCTTACCACCTGTGTTTGGACCTGTTATCACCAATGTATGGAAATCTCTTCCTAAATAAATTGTATTTGCTACTACCTTCTTTTTATCCAGCAGTGGATGTCTTCCATTTTTTATGTTTAAATATTTATCCTCATTTAAAGTTGGTTCTATTCCTCTCATCTGTATAGAAAGTTTTCCCTTTGAAAATGCAAAGTCCAATCTTCCAAGTATCTCTTGATTAGAGATTAAATCTTCGCTCACTTCTCCAACCATAGCAGAAAGCTCTGATAAAATTCTTTCTATTTCCTCTTGCTCTCCTAGTTTCAACTGCCTCAATTCATTGTTCATCTCTACTATAGTCATTGGCTCTATAAAAAGTGTCGCACCAGAAGATGACTGGTCATGCACTATACCAGCTACTTGCGACCTATATTCAGATTTTACAGGTACTACAAATCTATCACCTCTTAGAGAAATTATTGCATCTTGTAAGTACTTTTGATAAGTAGTTGAACTTATTATTGAATTTAATTTTGACCTAATGGATTGATTTTTTTGGGCTATTCTTCTTCTGATATCTCTAAGTATACTTGAAGCATTGTCAGATATTTCTACTTCACTAATTATAGCATTGTATATCTGGTCTTCTATGTCCTTGTATACATATAGAGAATTTGATAGAGATTGTATTATTGGATAATTAAAATCTTCTTCATCACTACTAGATAAGCTATTTCTTAATCTTCTAGCCACTCTTAAGGTATCTGCTATCATAATCAGACTTCCTGGGTCAAGAGAAGCACCTATATAAGCTCTCTTTACCTTATCTTCTATATCATGAATACCTTCCAACCCTACTGAACCTCTCTTTATAATAATTGATTGAGCTTCACTAGTTTCTTCTAGCATAGATTTCACTTCTACAAAATCAGTATTTGGTACTAAATTTTCTATATATTTTAGACCTAAAGAAGATGAGGCTTTCTTCTTTAACAAATCTATTATTTTATTGTATTCTAGAACTCTTAACGATTTCTCATTCATTTTCTATATTCACCATCCTCGATATTTTAACTTTTTTATTTAATTTTAAAAATGTATGTTTTCAAGCATTTCCAATAAAAACTGCAAGTTTTATTTCTTTTTCATTTCTAAAATTATTATATTTTTTCTCTTTTAGATATATTTTACACATATTTTGTATTATACTATGTATGTAGCTATCTATATATTATACATAAACATGCTTTATTTGTAATATAATCTGTTAAAAAATCTTCTTTAATATTTTTAAAGGAGTTTATTTTAGCTTATAAAAAAAAATAGCTACTTATATAGATAAATTAAGGAGGAACATGAGTCATGGGAAACGTATTAGAAGGATTAAAACCAGAAAGTGTTTTTAAAAACTTTGAGAAAATATCTCAAATTCCTAGAGGTTCTGGAAATGAAAAAGGCATAAGTGATTTTTTACTTAGCTTTGGTAAAAATTTAGGTCTTGAAACTATTCAGGATGAAAGCTTAAACATAATAATAAGAAAGCCTGCTACAAAAGGATATGAAAATTGTCCAGGTGTAGTTCTTCAAGGACATATGGATATGGTTTGCGAAAAAGAAAAGAATGTTGAACATGATTTTCTTAAAGACCCTATAAAATTAAGAATTGATGGTGACATGATATATGCTACTGGAACTACTCTAGGAGCTGACAATGGTATAGCTGTTGCTATGGGTATGGCTATATTAGAAGATAATACTTTAGAGCATCCTGCACTAGAAGTTTTAGTTACTGTTAATGAAGAAGATGGTATGAATGGTGCAGATGCACTAGACCCTAGCTTAATTAAAGGTCAATATATCCTAAATATGGACTCCGAGGAGGAAGGATACTTATTAGTTAGCTGTGCTGGTGGTAAAACTTGTGTTGTTAGTTTACCTGTTGAATACAAGGAAGTTAAAGGTGACAAACAAGGATTATTAGTTGAGGTTACTGGACTATTAGGTGGACACTCTGGTATGGAAATTGTTTTACAAAGAGCAAATGCTAACAAAGCAATAGCTAGAGTATTAAGTGTATTGAATGTTGATTATGAATTAGCTTCTGTTGATGGTGGTACTAAGCACAATGCTATACCTCGTGAAGCTAAATGTGTAATAGCTGTTAATAAAGCTGATGTTGAATCTGCTAAAAAACAAATAAATGACATTTTAACTGCATTTAAACATGAGTTTACTACTTCTGACCCTGGCATGACTTACTCAGTAGCTGAAACTTCTGTAGACAAAGTTCTTACTAAAGATTGTAAAGAAAAAGTTGTTCAAATGTCTTGCTTAACTCCTCATGGAGTTCAATCAGTAAGTCTTGATATAGAAGGATTAGTTGAAAGTTCTACTAACTTCGCTATAATTGAAACTAAAGAATCTACTATTGAATTTTTAACTTCTGTTAGAAGTTCTGTTATGTCTATTAGAGATGAAATCGCTGATAGAATAAGACTTTTGGCTCAAGCTTTAGGTGCTAATTACGACCTTATAGCTCAATACCCAGCTTGGGAATTTAAAAAAGGCTCAAAATTAGAAAAAATATGCAGTGAAACTTATGAGAAATTAACTGGTAAAGTTCCTACTGTTATGGCTCTACATGCTGGTCTTGAGTGTGGATTATTACTTGATAAACTTCCTCATGCTGAAGCTATCTCTATAGGACCAGATATGTTTGATGTTCATACTCCAAATGAACATGTTAGTATCCCTTCTGTAGCTAATGTTTGGGATTATGTTATTGAAATATTAAAATCTATGAACCAATATTAAATTTAAGTTTTGATTCTAAGTAGATTTTAATTTTAAGTAATCTATATAAAATTAACTCTGTAAATTAATACTACTGTTAGTATAATATTTACTTTCAATATTAACTTATAGAAATAAAGCCTAATGATAGATAATAACATGTATCATTAGGCTTTATTGTAATTTAAATATTATTAAGCTTTATTCTGTTTTAAAATTAATTCTTATACTATTTTAAATCTATTTCTTCCTTGTCTCTTAGAATCATAAAGAGCATTATCTGCTATTTGATACAGTTCATCATACTCTTGACCAGGCTTTGCTATAACTACCCCCATACTAATAGATAAACTTTCTCCATTTGGCAACTTAATGAGATGAATATGATTGTATACATCATTACATTTATTAATAAGTTCTTCCTTATTTATTATATCATTGATATAAACACTAAATTCATCTCCACCCAAACGACCTACTATATCATTTTTTGCAAAACTTTCATCAAGTACCTTTGCAACATCAATAAGTACTTTATCTCCTAACAAGTGACCATAAGTATCATTAATCGACTTAAAATAATCAATATCTATAATCAATAAAGCACCATTTTTTTCAGTTGATAAATTCAACAAATTTTGTGCAGTTAATTTTCTAATATATGCTGCATTATAAATATTGGTTAAACTATCCCTTTGAGCCTTATCTAACAATCTATTCTTTTCCTCTTTTTCAGAATCAATATTACATATTTTCCCGATTACATACATTGGTATTTTTCTATCATTATAAATTATTTTTGAAGTAACTCTAATCCAATGAAAAGTATCATCAAGCATAATAGAATACATTTCAGTTGTTCCATTTTCTTGTGATTTTATTACATCAAAAAACTTTTTATTATATTCTTTCCTTATTTTATCTCTTTCATTTTCTATATTGCCATTTTCACTTTCCTTATCATTTTTATCCAAACCATAATAAGTTTCAATACCCTTTTCTGGCATAGAAATTATCAATTTATCTTGCTTATAATCATACTCAAAAAAGTATTCACTTGTCATTTCATACAACTGAGTATGTTTTTTGAGTTCCAAAGATATCTTCTCGTTCATACTTGTACGAGTATGTAAACCAAATGCCATAAATCCAATAATACAAATTAATAAACTGGCTACAATAAAAATAGTCTCAATTGGATTCTGTTGCATAATATAAAGCAACGAGAAATCTTGTCTATATGTAGTATTTTGGTAGACAATTGATTGCATTTTTTCTGATGAAATACTTATAATAGCTTTATTAAATATATTCAATAATTCTTGTTTATCTTTTTTAATTATACCAAAACAAATACTCTTTGCTTTATAGGTTTGAGGAACTAGACGCACATTTTTATACTTAGGTTGATTCATATAGTACTGCATAGAATAACCTTCTCCATAAGTGTAATCTGCATAGCCTTTATTAACAGCTTCTATACACTCTTCTAAATTATCATACCAAACTATATTCTCTTCAAACTGGCCATAATAATTAACACCTTTGGTTAGAGCTATACGTTTTCCATTTAGACTATTCTCATTTAATTTATTATTAATCATCATAGTATATTGAGTAGAAAGAAAAGGCCGAGACATAGCTATATTATGTTCACGAGAGTACTCATAATCATAAATCATTCCTGCTACAATATCAATTTCACGCTTTTTAGTCATGTTTTCTAAATCTTCTTGAGATTTTACAGGCACAAGTTCAAATTCTAAGCCTGTTTTATCACATATATGATTTAACAAATCAATTGATATACCTCTTAATTCACCTGTATCTTTATCTATATTTTGAAATGGTGGTTTGTTTAAAAGTACTCCTACTTTTAATTTTTCTGTCTCTTTAATGTAATTAGTTTCTTCATCAGATAAAAACATTTGATTATTCTCTGGTGTAAAGTATTTTTCATATAAAGTAGTTGAAAAATATGGGTCTTTCTGTTCAATATTATTAATTGCTGAGTTAAGCTTTTGAGTTAAATTTGTACTACCTTTAGGAGTAATGAAATAAAATGGTTTTGATGAAAATTTTGCTACAGTACGTACACCTTCTATTGGGTTCATACTCACATTAAGAAGTACATCTGCTTTACCACTCTTTAGTGCTTCTAGTTGCTCATCATTTGTTTTACAATATACCAATTCAGGTGACATAAGATTCATTTTACAATACTCATCTAATTCTTTAAGTCTAGTATCAGAATTTTCTATTACAGCAATACGGATTTTTTTCACATCTTGTGAACTCATTATGTTATCAATATCTGTATTTTCATATAATGCTTGTAGTACTGTATTTGCTACTCCATAACTATTTCCTGCATAATTATATATTTTTTGCATTGGCTCATTGTATAACATACCTCCCATTATATCAATTTCACCATTTTCTAACATCTTCATTAATTTTGTAATAGATTCATTTATCTCTCCAGGAACTTGAACAAATTCATAATTCCATCCAGTATACTGTGCAATTTCTAGTAAATATTCATATGTATACCCAAAATAGTTACCTTGCTCATCTATTTCAGTTAAACCTTTTTGAATAGGATAAGCAACACGAATGGTACGATTATCATTACCTATAGCGTTGATACCAAAAGAAAATATGCAAGAAGTGAATATAGATGTAATTACAATAATTAATAAAAGTAATTTTTTTAAATTCACTACACAATCCTCCATATAGTTAAGATTTACAGTATAAATTACTGCATAAACTTGTAGACATGTAAAAATAGATTAGTATATAAAAGGATATATAAATCTACTTAGAAATTTAAATATCCTTAATATATACAATATATTTAAATTATAACTCATTTATATGTCTATTACAACAAATTTACCCTGCTAAATACCTACTCTATATCCCATAATTTTACAAGTTGTAGTGAAGTTTAAGTTCTATCTCACCTCAAATTTAGCAGTGTTTCTATTTACAGTTCTTTTATATTTCACATCTGGATAACCCAATATAAATGAAGTGATAACAGCTTCGTTCTCGCTCATTCCTAACAGTTCTTTTATCTTTGGCTCTACATTTGATGCCATAACAAAAAATCCATTATAACAAATTCCTAATCCTTGAGAATAGGCCATAAGTTCCATATTAGATGCAGCCAGTCCTCCATCTACATAAGCACTTCCACCTAGAGACATATCTCCTACAACTACCATAAGTAGTGGGGCATCATAAAATAAAGAATCATTTCCGTTCTCTTTGTATCTTTTGTACATTTTCTTAAATGTATTTTTATAGATAGAACGTACAGGGTCATTGTCATCAGTATCTAATGCCAAATTATAAAGACCTTGTATTGCCAGTTCTTTCACTTCTTTTAGCTTTTCTTTTACTAATATGTATCTTATAGGCTGTCTATTACCACCTGTTGGTGTGTATCTACCAGCTTCCACTATGTTTTTTATTTTTTCTTCTTCTACCTCTATATCTTTATATTGTCTTATACTTCTTCTAAATTTAATAAAATTCAATAACTTTTCGGGTTCTAATTCAAAAGTTTCACGATTGTATTCTATTACTTCATTTTTATCAAATCCTTGCATTTCTATTGCATCTGTTGGGCAAATTGCCATACAGTGACCACAGTTAATACAGAGAATATTTTTAACCTTTGCTTTATCATCCTTAACTTTTATTGCATTTACAAGACAGTCTGATTCACACATCCCACAGCCTACACATTTTTCTAAATTTATGTCTATCATTCCAAATTATTCCTCCTTTTAAAAAATTTACTTTAGTATAAAACAAATAGTTGTCTAAGTCAATTTTTATTTTTTTAACAATATACTAGCCTTAACTACACTTTAATGGAGAAAAATATACATAAATTGGAACTTAAATTAGAACTTATTCAAAGTAAAAGATAAAAGAAGTAGATGTCTAAAAGTGAACTTTTTAGTTAATTAGATATTCTTTATTGTATGAAATCAAGTGGATATTTATCATTTCAACAATAAAAAAGGCTTACCTCTATTTTGGATATGTCCCTGTCAAGTAGACAGACTAAAAAAAGGCTATCTTTATGCACTGAGATAGCCCCTTTTCCCAACTACTATTGTTTATTTTAATATTAGTCAATAAATTTAATTTGCTATAACCTGTAAGTTACATTTTAATTTGATGTAACTTTAAATTACATTTTTAAGTAATATCTTTAAATTATATTCTTAAAATATATCATTAAACTACATTTTAATTAATCTAAAAACTATATCTTAATTAATCTAAGAAACTTACATTATAATCTTTTAGTTTCCCATTATCATATACAATCTTTGCACTAAAGATATTTCCAGTCTTAGCCCAATTTAAGAACAGCCTGTCACCTTCCCACATATTTAAATCGAATATTTTATCATTATCAACCCAAATTAAATTTCCTTCTTTACAATCATTTAAATCTTTTTCAGATAATTCACCTTCAAACTCATCTGAGAAATACAAAAACATATACCAATCTTCTTCATCTTTAAATTTTGGAAAAGTTATCAACCCTTTATATGACAATGATTTAAGAGTAAGACCAGTCTCTTCTTTTACTTCTCTAATTACACATTCTTCTGGAGTCTCTCCTTGCTCAAACTTTCCTCCAACTCCTACATACTTACCTTCATGTATATCATCTTTCTTTTTATTTCTGTACAACATCAAAGTCTTGTCATCTTTTTCTATATAACAAATAGTTGTAAGTTTCATGTATCTCGCCTTGCTTTCTCTTTTATATTCTCAACTAATTATTTTCAGCACTTTCAAGCATATCACTTATATTCTTCATTGCATTAAGAGAAAGCTCTGCAAATTCATCAAATGGAATCCCTATATCTTCTATACTTCTCATTGCATCTCTATTTACATTTGAAGCAAATCTCGTTTCTTTCATTCTTTTAATAACAGACTTAGTCTTTACACTGGTAAGTTTTTTATCTGGATAAACTAAAGCTATAGCAGTTATAAACCCAGTTATAGGGTCTGCTGCATATATTGCTTTTTCCATTAGGCTAGTTCTTGTAACTCCCATTCCATCATGATGACCAAGTATTGCTCTATACATTTCTTCGTCACCGAAGTTTTCTTTTTTAAGCAGTTCTACTGTTGTTGTAGCATGTCCTTCACATATTTCTCCTGGCTTTCTTCCAACTATATCTGAATCCAAATCATGTAAAAGACCTGCCACTGCCCACTCTTCTTCTTTTTCTGGCTCTAGTCTTTTGGCTAATTCTCTCATAACAGCTTCAACAGCATAACAATGTTTTCTCATTCTATCAGTTTCTAAATACTTAAATAAAATTTCTAAAGCTTCTTCTCTCATTTTCACCAATCCCCCTGTTTTTTCACATATATGATATTTTTATATATTAATACACATAAATTCAAGTTTTTATATATATTCATGTATATTTTTCATGTTATATCTATTCTACACCTTTATAGTAGTGTCCTGCAACTGTTCCAATTTCATCTAATTTCTTATACAAGTCTGTAGCCTTTTTTCCAAGTTTATAATTATTACTCAATACCTCAATGTGAGCTTCAATAACCTTTTTAACCATCTCACTATCTTCAACTGTAAAATCTATCCTAAATACATCTATTCCAATTTCCTCTAACTCATATAGATTGTCCAACATACAAGTAACCTTCGAATTGTAAATTGTACTTCTACAGAATATATCTTGTGTTATCCTATAACTTGCATCCGTAAAGTCTCTTAAAGCATAACTACTTTCCTTACATTTAGCAACTCTCTTGTCCTTTTTACAATCCCTAACAACTACTCCCATAGGACAGTATTCTGTAACCATCATAGGAGCATATCCATATATTACTGCTTCAATTTCTACATCTGTATATTTTAAAGTTTGTTTAATTTCATTTAAGTTTAGTTCTTGTGACAAACAAACTGTACTTGCTCCCTCTTCTTTGAAGTGGTTTATACTTTCACTATTGAATGCATTTAAGTAGCAATCTATATTTAAGTCTTTTTTCTTAAAGTATTCCATAGAGCCCCAGTTACCAATTTGAACCTTATTAATTCCTTTTATATTATCCAATATCTCAAATTGCTTGTACTCTTTATTTCTAACAATCCTTGGTGCTGAATAGATTAATTTTTTGTCAGTGACTGCTGTATTATAGTGATTCTTATTCAAAGTATCTATTTTACTTGTATTTGACAAAGTATCTATGTTATTTGTATTTGAACCCATTAGTTCTTTAGGAGTACCTAAAGACGAAGAAGTATCTAAATCCATAGAAATATTTGAATCTATAGAAATACTTGAGACCATTTGTAAAGCTTTTGATAATGTATTTATATCTTCATAATAGATTAAATCTACATTATAATTTAATACTGCTTCTAATTGCTCCAAGTTCTTAACTTTAACTCTAATCTTAGGAACTGTATCAAGTTTTTTCTGTTTATTTACTCTATTTGGCTGGTATTTTAATCTATTCTTCTTAAATTTTCTATCTTTTATCTTTATTCTTTCTTCATCTAAAAGCTCAATACAATCCCTTCTCATTTGATTTAACACACTTATAGGCATACTTACACCTTCATCCAGGTCAATTTCTATCTCTTTTAACTTATATGGTGTATTTCCAAGCTTTTGAATTTGTGTTTCTATTTTTTCTTTACTTAAAGCCACCTTTATAGCTTTTTCAACTATTTTGTCTCCTTCTACCACCGATTTATTTCCACAAAAATCACTTATAAAAAGCTCTGGCTTTTTACCTAGTTTAATACTCACTTTTGCACGTATATTAGTTTTTATGAACTCTTTATCTTGCTGAAATGTAGCTTGTACTCTATCCATTAATTCGCTGTCAGAAGTCTTATATATAAGCTGATTTCTCTTTGCTTCTCCAACAAAATCTAATTCTATCAAATCCCCTTTATGTGCTATTGTAGTTATCTCTCCATCCTTTATTATTCTTCCAATAGTACCTCCACCTAAGTTAATTCCATCACCTTTCTTAAGCGTATTTTCTAGCATTACTCTAAGTCTTTTGTTCTTTCTATTATAATCTAAAACTTTTCCAATATATAGCCCTTGATTATTAGGTCTATTAGAGTTCATTATATCCTTACCAACTTCACCTAATATATATCCTTTTGTAAACTTTCTATTAAATATGGTATACAAATTATTTATTATTTCCTCAGAAATACTTATTTTTTTCTTATCTACAAATTCATTAATCGCTTCTCTATATCCTGAAACCACAGTAGCTACATACTCTGGCTTTTTCATTCTACCTTCAATTTTTAAAGATAATACACCTGCTTCAATTATTTTATCCAAATCTTCTATAGTACTTAAATCTCTAGGACTCAACAAATAATCTCCATTACTTTTTACTACTTCTCCTGTATTTATATCTATCAACTCATACTTTTGTCTACATGGCTGTGCACACCTACCTCTATTTCCAGACCTATTGCCTATCATACTACTCATAAGGCATTGACCCGAGTAACATACACATAAAGCTCCATGTACAAAAACTTCTATATCTACAGTTGTATTTTCACAAATCCATTTTATCTCATCAACATTTAATTCTCTTGCTAAAACAACTCTATCAAACCCTACACTCTGAAGGTATTTTACATCTTCTAAGGAATGTGCTACCATTTGAGTGCTTGCATGTAGTTCAAAGTCAGGTAATAGTTTTTTTATAAGTCTTGCCATTCCTATATCCTGTACTATTAAAGCATCAATATCTATATCGTATAAAAATTTTACATACTCTACAAAATCTTCTATTTCATACTGTTTTATCAATGTATTTACAGTAACAAAGACTTGCACTCCCCTTATATGAGAGTATTTAACAGCCTCAATCAGCTCATTTCTATCAAAGTTATTTGCAGATGCTCTAGCACTAAAGTCTTTACCACCTAAATACACAGCATTTGCTCCGTTTTGAACTGCTGCTTTTAATGAATCAAAAGAGCCTACTGGTGCAAGTAATTCTATTTTTTTCATATTTTTCTCCTCTATTTATACTTGTTAGGTTAATATAATTATATCTATAACTTAAATATTTGTATTAAATTTATATATTTCTTACTATATTTTAAATTCTTCAATCAATTTATATATTAGTTATTTATATTTGGTTCATTTGAGTTAACATATACATTATTTACTATATTTAGTATATTTCTATTAACTTATATATTGATTACTGTATTTTAAATTCTTCAATTAATTTATATACTGCTTACTAAATTTAAAACATTTTAATTAATTTGTACACTGTTTACTATACTTGAAATACTTCTATTAATCTATATACTGCTTACTAAATTTAAAACATTTTAATTAATTTATACACTGTTTACTATACTTGAAATACTTCTATTAATCTATATATTGCTACTATACTTAAGACATTTTAATTAATTTATACACTGCTTACTATACTTAAAATACTTCTATTAACTTATACATTGCTTACTATATTTTAAATTCTTTAATTAATCTATACAATATTTGCTATATATAAAGTATATCAAATAACAGCTTCATTTTTTTGTAAATTTACAGAAAGTTAATTTTCATTAAATGAATCATCTTTATTGATAAACATAATTCCAAAGACCACTGCCAAAATAAAAAAACATATTAGTATTGATTTTTCCACGAAAATTTTTGTAAAAAAAGTTCCTAAAATAGCTCCAGATATAAAGAATATAATAATAGCATAATACTGTAAACTCTTTTTTATCATAAAAATATTCTTAGTATGTATATAATGAAATAAAGTTTCTGTAGCACTTCTTAAATTTCCAGTACACATTGTCGTTGCAAAACTATTCCCATTTACTTTTCTAAAACTCTCTACTTGCATTGAACAAATAAAAGAAATAGCAACATTTACAAACATATTAAATCTTCCTCTAGGAATAAATGAAACAATAAGTATTGTAATCATTTCAATTATAATGATAACCTGACGCCAATGAATCTTTGTCTTATTATTTGTAAAATACTTTCTTATCTTCTCGGCTATAAATACACCTAACATAAATGCCAAAATAGGAATCAAATAATAAAATGATTCCTTTACATTACCTTCTGCTATATTAAGCCCAAATAAAACTATATTTCCAGTTTGTGCATTAGCAAAGACTTTACCTCTTACCACATAAGTATAAATATCCAAAAATCCTCCTGTTATTGCCAACAAAGAACATAAAAAGAATGATTCAGACATCTGACTCTTGCTTGTCATATATAAACCTCTCGCTTTCTAATGATAGATACAAAATCAAAATCATTTTAGATTCTATTTTTCATTGATATAAAAAAATTATTTATATTTAAATATTGTCTATATTTATACATCATTTATATTTATACATTATTTGTATTTACACATTATTTGTATTTACACATTATTTGTATTTATACATTATTTGTATTTATATATCATTCATATTTATTTATATTTAAACATTATCTATATCTATATAGCATTTATATTTATTTACATTTAAACATTATCTATATTTATATAGCATTTATATTTATACATTAAAAGAAGCTGTCTCAAAAAACAAGAGACAGCAAATCTTTTAGTTTATTCCACATTTTTTGCATCATTATTTAACCCTGTACATTTTAACTGTAAATCATAAGCTTTGTTTTGAAACTCAGAAGCTAAGTTTTCAGCTATAGTAGCTCTTTCATTTGCTTCTTCAAGTTGAGTACTTAACTCCTCAATCTTGTTTTTATAAGCATCTAACTCTGCTCTAGAACCTTCTGTCGTATTACTAAGTTCGAATATTTCTTGCTTTTTATTTTCTATAATCTCAATTAACTCTTTCATCTTAGTTTCAGCTTCACGATTTTCTGCTTCTTTTTCTGCTATCGTAAGCTTTAAAGATTTGATTTCTAATTGAAGCTCTTCATTAGATGCTCCAACCTTCTTACTCAATTCTTCATTCGCTTTAATCAACTTCTCATTCTCATCTGAACATTCAAATAAAAGGTCTGATATATTTAATGCAGTTAATATCGCAGCAACTGATAAGCTCAATTTCGGGTTTTGACGTGTTATTTTATCCATTTCTTTGTCTACAAAATCAGCAATACTAATCATAAACTTCTCTGATTTGTCTCCAACCATTGGATATTCAGCGCCATGGATTTTAACCATTACTTTGTTCATCCTAACCTCCCCCGACATTAGTTGTTAATTTGATCTTAAGTTAGCATTTAATTTTTCGCTTAATTCACTTAATATCTTATCATGCACCTTAGCTACATCTTCATCTGTTAGAGTTTTATCTTTACTTCTATAAGTTATTGAATATGCAATTGACTTGTATCCAGCTTCTATTTGAGAACCTTTGTAAACATCAAATAACTTGTAGCTTTCTACTAATCCTTGACCATTTTCCTTTATTATATCTTCTATTTGTTTTACAAATACATCATCTTTAACAATAAGAGCTATATCTCTTGATGTAGATGGATATTTTGGTAATGGAACATAATTCTTTGTTCTATCAGAATTATCAAATACAAAGTCAATATCTATTTCAGCGACATAAACTCTTTGACCTAGATTGTAGTTTTCTATAACATCTGGATGCAATTCACCTAATGTACCTACATATTTATTATTATACACTATTTTAGCACATCTACCAGGGTGGAAGGTAGTATTATTATCTTGAGGTTCAATTTCATAACATTTAAATCCGACATTTACAAGTATAGTTTCTATAGTTCCTTTTAGTGTAAAGAAGTCAACATCTTTACCATACATACCTACACACATTCTATTTTCTTCCTTAGGTAATTCTGAATCTTGTGGGATGAATATATGTCCACACTCAAATGCAGATACTTCTTCTATTTTATGAGATACATTAGTTGATAAAACATCTAACATATTTGGTATTAAAGTAGTTCTCATTACAGAAGTTTCTTCTCCTAATGGGTTAAGTAATTTAACAAAATTTCTCTTTGCATTACCTTCTGGTACTCTTATCTTATCTACTCCCTTAGGGCTTACAAATGAATATGTTAATATTTCATTTAATCCTACAGCAGTTGAATTATCTTTTAAAGCATCCATGAATTTTTGTTTTGAAGTTTTAATTCCTGCTGTCGTATTTCCTTCTAATTGTACAGAAGGTATATTCTCAAATCCATAAATTCTAGCTATTTCTTCCCATACATCAGCTTCTTGTTCCATATCTGTTCTAAAGCTTGGTACATCTATTTCTAATTTATCATTAGCTACCAAATTACATTTAAACTCTAATGATTCTAAAATTCCTACAAACTGCTCCATTGGTACATCTACACCTAATAGGTGGTTAATTCTTTGAGGATTTACTACCAATTTTTTAGGTTCTGGTTTATTTGGATATACATCTACAACACCTTTTAAAACTTTTCCTGCTCCTAACATTTCAACAAGTTGTGCAGCTCTATTTGCTGCTATCTCTGCAAGATTAGGGTCTAAGTCTTTTTCATTTCTTGAAGATGCTTCTGACCTAATACCAACTTTTTTAGCTGTCATTCTTATGTTTTCTGGTTTGAAATTGGCACTTTCAAAAAGTACAGTCTTCGTATTAGAAGTTATTTCTGAGTTAGCACCACCCATTACACCAGCTAAACCAAGTGATTTTTCTCCATTTGTTATAACTAGCATATCTTTGTCTAATGTTCTCTCAACATCATCTAATGTTACAAGTTTCTCTCCATCTTTAGCATTTCTTACTACTATTCTTCCAGTCTCTACTTGATTTATATCAAAAGCATGAAGTGGTTGACCAAGCTCTAACATTACGAAGTTTGTTATATCGACTATGTTACTTATAGGTCTTACTCCTGCTTCTGTAAGTCTTCTTTGCATCCAATATGGAGAAGGTTCTATTTTTACATCTGTAACCATTCTAGCAACATATCTTCTACATAAATCTGGATTATCTATCTCAACTTTGAAATCTATCTCTTCATCACTTTCTTTTACTTCGATTTCAGGATATTTTACTTTTGTTCCTATAGTTGCAGCTGCTTCTCTAGCTATACCCATCATGCATTTACAATCAGGTCTGTTTGAAGTTAATTCAAAATCTATTAAAGCATCTTTTAATCCTAAAACATCTTTTATATCTTTTCCTAATTCATAAGAATCTTCGTGGTCTAAAATATATATACCACCTCTTTTATACTCCTCAATGTAATGTTCATCTATACCTAGTTCAGCTGCTGAACACATCATACCATCTGATAATTCACCTCTGAAATCAGTCTGTTTGATTTCAACTCCTCCAGGTAACTTAGAACCATTTACAGCTACTGGAATATAATCTCCTTCTGATATATTTGTAGCTCCTGTAACTATTTGAACAACTTTATCTCCAATATCTACTTTGGTTACAACCAACTTATCAGCATTTGGATGTTGTTTTATTTCTAAAATCTTTCCAACCAATATATTTTCTATTTCTTCACCATAATAATCTATTGTTTCAACTTTAGTTCCTGTCATTGTCATTTTATCAGCGAACTCTTTTACATCTATGTCTATATCAACATAGTCTCTAAGCCATTTTAAAGATACTAACATCTACATACCCTCCTAATTAAAATTGATTTAAGAATCTCATATCATTTTCGAATAATAATCTAATATCATCTATTTCGTATTTAAGCATTGCAAGTCTTTCAACCCCAACTCCAAATGCAAATCCACTGTAAACTTCTGGGTCTATTCCACAATTTCTAAGCACATTTGGATGAACCATACCTGAACCTAATATTTCTATCCAACCTTCATATTTACACATTGGGCAACCTTTACCACCACATTTGAAACAAGTAACATCAACCTCTGCACTTGGTTCTGTAAATGGGAAGTTGTGAGGTCTAAACTTAGTTTTGATATCAGAACCAAACAATTTTTCAACGAAGATATCCATAGTTCCTTTAAATTCTGCCATAGTAACATCTTTTCCAACAACAAGCCCTTCTATCTGATGGAACATTGGTGAGTGTGTAGCATCTGGCGAGTCTGACCTAAAACATCTACCTGGTGCAATTACTTTTATTGGTAACTCTTGACTTCTCATAGTTCTTACTTGAACTGGAGATGTTTGAGTTCTAAGTAATACCCCATCATTGATATAGAATGTATCGCTCATATCTCTTGATGGATGGTCTTTAGGAGCGTTTAATGCGTCAAAGTTGTTTTCAACAGTCTCAACTTCTGGCCCTTCTGCTATAGAGAATCCCATTCCGATAAATATATCTGTTACTTCATCTATAATTTGAGTTATTGGATGCTTCTTCCCAACCTTTAAAACTTTTCCTGGTTGAGTAACATCTATCACTTCCTCTTTTAATTTTCTTTCTTTTTCAATAGCATTTATTTCTTCTTTTTTAGAATTTATGCTAAGTTCAATGTTTTCTCTTACCTCATTGGCAACCTTACCAACTACTGGTCTTTCTTCAGCAGATAATTTACCCATTTCTTTAAGTATGGCAGTTATCTCACCTTTTTTTCCTAAGTACTTAACTCTTAAACTTTCTACACTTTCTATGCTTTGTGCTTCTTTTATTTCAGCCAAAGCTGCTTCACGTAAAGCAAGTAATTTTTCTTGCACACATATCACCCTTTCGTTTTTTTGTATAAAAAAAGCCCCTCAATCCCTGTCTAGGGACGAAAGGCTATAGTTTCGCGGTACCACCCTAGTAGTTTAACAATTTAAAAATCATCAAACCACCTCTAACAAACTTAACGCGTTTTTGACGTCAAAGCCTACTGTAAAATTTCAGCTCTGTTACTCCAGAGGGAACTTCTCATGACCTCTTAGAAAACACTCCCAGCCTAGGTGTTTATCTCTTTACTAAGTTTAATCAAAATACTTTCCTCTTTCATTGCATTTACAATATTATATTGTTTATTTTAGTATTATATCATTTCCATTCAAATTATGTGACTATTTTTAATATATATCCAATACATAATTAATTTAATTATTTTTTATATAATATATATCTAATGCATAATTAACTCAATTATTTTTTATATAATATACACCTAATGCATAATTAACTCAATTATTTTTTATATAATATATATCTAATGCATAATTAACTCAATTATTTTTTATATAATATACATCTAATATATAATTAATTTAATTATTTTTTAATATATATTGACTATTTTTGATACTCTACTATTTAATTCAAGATTATAACATGACATTATATTTATTACAATACATTAAATTAAGTATTTTTTTATTTCATACATCAGTATAGCAGAGCTTATCGCAGCATTTAACGACTCGGCTTTACCATATATAGGTATCTTAACCAAAATATCAGACTTTGATACAAGTTCTTCATTTATTCCATTTGCTTCGTTTCCTATCACCAATGCTACTTTTGAGCCATAATCTATTTTGTCATAAAAATTTTCTGTATTTAAGTAACTTGAAACTATATTAAAATCCAATGATTTAAGCATGTCCACAGTTTCATCTTGTGAAGCATCAATTATATTCATATCAAAAATAGAACCCATAGTAGACCTAATTACTTTTGGGTTGTATATATCGACACATCCCTTTAGTGCTATTATGGCATCTACTCCAGCAGAATCAGCAGTCCTTATTATAGTCCCCATATTTCCTGGGTCTTGTATTCTGTCTAAAATCAATACAAATTTATCTTTTTTATTTATACTTTCACTTAATTTTTTTTTCTTAAATGAAACTACACCTATTATTCCTTGAGTATTTTCTGTATCCACTAATTCTTTAAAGTTTTTATTAGTAGTCTTGTATATCTTTGTGTTTTTTTTATCCAAATCTTCTAATAGTTTTACATGTTCTTTCTTATTTTCAAATTCTTCATTGATAAATACATAATCAAGGTTTGCCATACATTCAAGTGCAAGCATTACTATTCTGTATCCTTCTATTATGAACTTTGACTCTTTATTCCTATTCTTTGATTTTAATAGTGCTCTTGTATACTTTAACTTTTCATTATCCTTACTGTTTATATTTGTAATCATTTTATCTAAATGCTAATAACTTATAAATTTTTATATTAGCACAGCCTCCTTACTTTTAATTTAACTTCTCTTTATCTAATCTTACAAATAAATACTACCTTCGATTAAAAAAATAGTATCATATAACTATTCATAATTATATGATACTATCTACTTTCATTGCAATTAAATATATATTAAATAGTAAATTATCTTCTTCTAATTATCCCCTTATTTCCAGATGTTATCGCTGTTATACTAGTATTTTGACCGATTATAACTAGGATACTTCCGGCTGTAAGTTCCTCATCTGGAGAAGGTGTAACATTTATATTTTTACCTGTTTTTATAGCAAGTACAGTTATCTCATATCTAGCTCTTAATTCAAGCTCTATAAGTGTCTTGCCAACCCAACTATTTGGAGTTACGATTTCAACAATTGAATACTCTGGGTCAAGTTCAATATGGTCTAATATATTATCCGAAACTAAATTGTGTGCAACTCTTACTCCCATATCTCTTTCTGGAAATACAACTCTATCTGCGCCAATTTTATAAAGAACTTTAGCTTGTAATTCATCCTTTGCCTTACATATTATCAACTCTACACCCATTTCTTTGGCTATAAGAGTCGCCATTATAGATGCCCTTATATCAGAACCTATTGCAACTACTGCTACATCAAAGTTACCTAAACCTAATGACCTTAACGCTTGCTCATCAGTAACATCCACTATAAGTGAATGGGTTACCTTGTCAGATATACTTTGAACTGAATCTTCATTTTTGTCTATTGCCATTACTTGATGTCCTAAAAGATGCATAGTAGACGCAACTGAACTTCCAAATCTCCCACACCCAATGACTATATATTGCTTCATCTCGAAACTTCCTCCCTAATACACAATTTATATAATATCTCTTAAATTAATTGTTTACACATACAAAACTTATACACAATATATAATTTTATATACACAGATTAATTTAATTTTGATTTACCTTTTTATTTGTATTTTATTTCCCTGTTTTTTTATTTCATTAATTAATTTTGTTCATTAGTCGATTTTATTTCTTCATATAATTACATCTAGGCTCATTTATTTTATCAACAGATTTACAGTGCTACTCTAAATCCATTATAAATTTATATTACTCCTTGGTAACTTAACCAACCATAATTTTACCTTCTGCATATCTGATTGGTTGACTCTTTCTTCTACCACCAGAAAGTATAGCCATAAATAAAGTAAGAGAACCAACTCTACCCATAAACATAAAGATTATTATTATAATCTTACCTAAAGCATTTAAGTTTGGAGTTCCAGCTAAACTTGAACCAACTGTAGCAAGTGCTGATGTAACCTCAAAAGCTGATTGAACTAATGTAAAATTAGGCTGAGTTATTGAAATAATCAATGTTCCAAAAATAACTGCTGATATACTGATTACAAATATACCAAGAGATTTTTTTATAGTTGATGGAGCTAATCTTCTTTCAAAAGCTTCTATATCTGATTTTCCTGATAGAAAACTTCTAACTGTAATGATTAAAACAGCTAGTGTTGTTGTTTTTATACCCCCACCAGTTGATGCAGGTGATGCTCCAATAAACATCAAAATTATCATTACAAATACACTACTTTCTCGTAAAGTAGCTAAATCAAGCGTATTAAAACCAGCAGTTCTTGCTGTTACTGATTGAAATATTGCTGATAGTACTTTTCCCTTTAAAGGCAAGTCCGCCATAGTAGCTTTTTGATTAAATTCTATAAGAAAAATAAATAATGCACCCACAAAAATAAGTGTAGCAGTTGAAAACAATACAACCTTAGAATGCACATTTAATTTTGAAAATCTTCTTTTTCTTACAATATCAAGTACAACAGGGAATCCTAGCCCTCCAAGCACTATAAGTGCGCAAACAGTCATTGATACTGTAAAGTTGTTTACATAAGAATTTAACGATGTAAATGGGCCACTTACACTGCCCATCAAGTCAAATCCGGCATTACAAAACGCTGATATTGCGTGAAATACACTATACCATATCCCTTTAGACAAACCAAATTGTGGAATAAAGACAGTTGATAAAACCAGTGCACCTATTCCCTCTATTGTTATGGTTATTATTAATACAAATCTTGTAAGTCTTACAAGTCCCGATAAATCAGCTTGATTTAATGACTCTTGTATTAATAATCTTTCTCTTAGTTGTATTTTTTTTCGTGCCATAAGTGAAAACATTGTGGCTACGGTCATAAATCCAAGACCACCAATTTGTATCAATGTTATTATAACTATCTGTCCAAATAAACTCCAATAAGTTGCTGTATCTACCATAACTAGACCAGTAACACAAACCGCTGAAGTAGCCGTAAATAGAGCATTTAATAAGCCTATACTCTCTCCACTCTGCGACGCTATCGGGAGTGTTAACAACAATGCTCCGATTACAATAATCGCAGCAAACCCAGATACCATTATTTGAGTAGGACGCATTCCATCTGCGTAGAGAATAAGTCTTCTAACTATTGTTTTCAACTTTCTTTATACCTCCTTAACATAAAATCACTACTGTTAAGACCCTTAATTTGTTTATTTTTAGAGCTTTCCTCTAAATTATTATTCTATTATAGTATAAATATTGTATAAAGACAATGATAGTAATTTTTATAATTTCTGTTTGGAATATTTTAAATTTTTATATATATCTTTTAATTTAAATTGCACCAAAAACATCTATATTTTTTACATATAATAGGTCTAAAACTATCATAGCTTTTACTATTTTGTACTTAAAATTTATTTATCATTTTACCAGTATAAATTTCATATACTTTTTTGAAGTTAAATTTTTTATATTATTTATAATCTTATCTATATCTTTATGTTAAATTTTCTTAACATGCATTTTTTATATTTAATATAGTAAAATAATTAATAACTATATCCATGATTGGAGGATTTTTATGGTTAAATCCAAGAAGAAAATATTTGTTTTTCTAATTTTAATTGCAGTTTTTATTATATTTGCATCATACATAAGAAATTATACTAATGATACAAAAAAAGATTCTGTTAGAGGAACTATTCCTTTTGAAAAAATGGAATATAAGCGTCCTAATATACAGTCAATTTGCGAAAACATTAACAAGTGTAACGACAAACTTTTAACAGCTAAAACAGCTAAGGAACAATTAAATTTATTTAATGAAGTTGATAAAATTTATCAGGATTTTTACAGTACACTTACTATAGCAAAAATTAGAAATAACATAGATTCATCAGACGAATTTTACTCTAAGGAATATAAGTATCTTATGAGTAAATCAGTAGATGTTGACATGTCATACAAAGACTTTCAAGATAGATTTGTAACTTCTAAATTCTCTAAAGAATTAGAAAAAGAACTTGGAAAGGATACATTTAATTATCTAAAGAACATTGGAAAACTTAATTCTAAAGAAGTTGAAGGTTTGCTTAAAAAAGAGCAAGACCTAGTTGTAAAATATGAAGACTTATTAGCTAAATCTACAGTATCAATAGATGGTATAGAGGTAGACTTTGAAGAAGCCTTGTCAAGACCAAATCTTAGCCCTGAAGAATATGTGAAAATTTATTCAGATTACTTAAAAAAATACAATCCTATATTTGGTAACATATTCTTAGAACTTATACAGACAAGAACTGAAATAGCAAGTAAGCAAGGATTTAAGAATTATATAGATTATGCCTATATGAACCTAAACAAAGACTATTCTCAAGAAGAAGCTAAAAAATTTAGACAAGATGTAAAAGATTACATAGTTCCATTATATAGAGAGATTTCATCTAAACCATCTGATTCTTCTATTTATATTAAAGTATATAAAAATCGCTCATTTAGGAAGTTTGATAAAGTACTTGAAGATATATCTCCAAAACTAAAAGAGAGCTTCGACTATATGAAAAAATATGACTTGTACGATTATTCTTCTGGAAAAAACAAATCACCTGGAGGATATACTACTTATATAAATAAATATAAAGCACCTTTCTTGTTTAATACATGGGACAATTCTTTTTTAGGTGTTACTAGTTTTGCTCATGAGTTTGGTCATTTTTATAATTACTACAACAGTATTAACTTAAATAATAAGATGCAACCAAGTATAGATGTATGTGAAGTTCATTCAACATCTTTAGAAATTCTATTTTATAAATATTTTGATGATTTTTTTGGTAAACAATCTGAAGCTATAAAAAAAGAACACTTATCGATTGTTTTAAATACTATTATTGATGCTTGTCTTTATGATGAATTTCAAGAAATTATATACAAGAATCCATATATGAGTCTAAATGATATCAATAAATTGTTTTTTGATTTAGAGGAAGAATATGGAGTTTCCAATAATATACTTAGAGAAAAAAATGCTCCTTTTTGGATACTTGTATCTCATAACTTCCAAGTTCCTTTTTATTACTTGAGTTATGGTCTTGCATCTGATGTATCACTTCAGATATGGCAATTATCACAAGAAGATTACAGAAAAGCTGTTGATGTATATATGGATTTTTTAAATCAAAATACTGATGCTGGATTTAAAGATGTGGTAGAAAAGGTAAATTTACAATTACCTTTCCAAGATGGAAATTTAGAGGAAATAAGCTCTACTTTATATGATTATTTTGGTATAGATAATCCACTTGAACTAAAAAATGCTTCTTAATTTCTAATACTTTATACTCATTCTTAAGATTTAGTATTAGATTGAAATAAGTGATATTTTTTCACACACAATTAATGTTTAATAAAATTATATGGTAAAGTATCAGAAATTTTTAAGACTCTTGTCTTTATAATTTCTGATACTTTATTTATTAATAATATTATTATTTTTTTATATATATAATTAAAAGGATTGTGGAAATCAATAAAAATATCCCTGTAAAAATAGCACTATTCATATGGAACTTAATAGAACTTGCATCTGTTACCTTATTATTCTTAATCCAGAACCCACAAATCATAGTTGAAAGAAAAAGTAAAACAGTGATAAGACTTGAACCAATAGTTATAATTTTCATCTTACATCAACATCCTCTCCAATAATATTTTCTATTAAAATATCAATGAATTTATCTCGCTCATATTTATTCTTTATATTTATACCACTGTATAACTGAAATGATTCTGTAGATAAAGCAGAAATCTGTATTGGTAAAATAATTTGCAGGGCAATGATTCTTAGACTCATTTCATCTTTTTTATTTCCAAAAATTTTACGAAGCATAGGGACAATATCAAGTTCTGCTTGCATATCTCCATTGGTTATACATTGATTCAACACAAAAGGAAGCACTTTTTCATAATGTAATCCAGTATCACACAATTTTTTTAATAAATTTTTCAAATCTTCAATAGGTCTTAGAGTATATACACTATCGTCATATAGCTCTGCTATTATATTTGACATCACATCTCCTATGGCAGTACTCAACAAATTATCCTTTGTTTTAAAATGATAATTTATTAAACCAACTCCAACATTTGCACGCTCAGCAATTTTTCTAACTGTAATCTCCTCAATATCATCTACTTCATTTAAAAGATTCAATGTAACTTCAATTATACGTTCTCTAGCATATTTATCATTACTTTTCATAATAGACCTCCAAAACAATTAACATTTTCAGTTCTGAACATGTTCAGTATAATATTTTTTTCATCATATGTCAATATAATTTAATTATAATTTTAGTTGACTCTAACATTATGATATGGTTTATATTAATATTAAGCTAAAAGTACCTTTATAAAGGAGACAAAAACATGTTTAAGATAGGCGATTTTTCAAAGCTAAGTAAAATTAGTATTCGTATGTTACGTCATTATGATGAAATAGGACTTTTAACTCCTTCTCATACGAATAAAACTAATGGATATAGATACTATAGTGCAGACCAACTTTCTACTACAAACAGAATCCATGCACTAAAAGATATGGGCTTTGGCTTGTATTCTATAAAAGAAATTTTGACAGAATATAACGATAAAGAAAGTCTCATAAAATATCTAAATATCCACCATTCTCAAGTAAAAGAACAATTAGAAGATACACAGAAAAAACTATTAAAAATAGAAACCACTATTAAAAGAATTGGAGGAAATGATATTATGAAAAATTATGATGTAACTATAAAGAATTTTGCACCAAAATATATGATGACACTTAGAAGGGTTATACCAACTTATCAAGACGAAGGAATGTTATGGCATCAAGCATTTTTAGAGACAAAAGACCAGAATGTTCAAATTGAACCCCCAAAGTATTCTAAAGCAGTTTTTTATGATACTGGATATAAAGAAGATTATGTAGATGTTGAAGTACAAGTTGCTGTATCTGGAAAGTATAAAGATACTGAACATGTTAAATTTAAGACTGTTCCAAGTGTGACTGCTGCAACTGCAATTGTTAATGGAAATTTCAATCAAGTTGCAGACGCTTGTGAGGCTATTGGTAATTGGATATCAGATAATAACTATGATGTAGATGGTCCTATGTTCAATATTTATCATGTAAGTCCTGGCAACGATAGTAATCCTGATAATTGGGTAACAGAGGTATGCTTCCCAGTTAAAAAGAAGTAATTTTTATATTAATTGGATAATATTTTAATTTGTTAGACAAATTACTTTTAGTGTTATGTATAAATACCTACAATTTGATTAGGATATTATCTTAATTTGTTAAACAAATTACTTTTAGTGTTATGTATAAATATCTACAATTTAATTAGGATATTATCTTAATTTGTCAGATAAATCACTTGTGATGTTATGTTTAAATGACTAGAATTTGATTGGGATATTATCTTAATTTGTCAGATAAATTACTTATGATGTTATATTTAAATGACTAGAATTTGATTGGGATATTATCTTAATTTGTCAGATAAATTATTTATAATGTTATGTTTAAATACCTACAATTTAATTAGGATATTATCTCAATTTGTCAGATAAATCAATTATGATTTTATGTTTAAATGACTAGAATTTGATTAGGATATTATCTTAATTTGTCAGATAAATCAATTATAAGATTATATACTATCCTTATACTCTAGTTAAATATATTTTAATCACTAATATAAATTAGTTTTTTTAACAAAACAATAAAAGAGTAAAGTACAAATAATTCCTTTGTGCTCTACTCTTTTTAACTTTCTTTAGACAATGATACAATGATAAATATAAAAAATTATATATTCCATTCTATAGAAATATGCTCACCAATAACATGTATGTTGTTAATCAATATATTATATCAAATTATATCAAAATTACATAAACCTTATAGGACAATCATATCTTATTACAAGAAAAATGTCTTATCCATATTGAATAAGTCATTCAGTTCATATACAAAGTCAGTTTCATTGATAAATATTTAATATATGCTTATAAAAATTTCATACTATTCTTTCATATTTACATGTGATATAATTTATTAACTCATAATTTTGTTAATCAGTTGTGCTTGTATATTATTTATATAATCTAATATTTTAAGAAGGTGGTGTAATAACTTTGAAATTAAAAATTATTGGTAGTGGCGGTATGGCAATTATTCCAAGTTCATTTTGCAAATGCAAAATATGTGAAGAAGCCAGACAAAAAGGCGGAAGATATGAACGATTAGGGCCAAGTTTATATATTGATGATATAAAAATGCTGATAGACACACCTGAAGACATTGCAGTAGCTTGTAACAGACAAAAAATATCGGAAGTAAAACATATTTCAATTTCTCACCATGACCCAGACCATGTTAAGGGTATTAGAATTGTCGAAAAAATAGGATGTGACTTTATCACAGGAGAAAATAATCCAATTGGCTTTTATGCGCTTCCTGAAGTAATTGAAGATATAAACCGAACGAATCTCGATTGTCTTAAATATTATGGTGATGTTATAAATTGCATTTCTATTAATGAAACTTCGCATGTAAAGATAAATAATTTTGATATTGATTTGATTAACAATAACCCAGACAGGAATATAACCTTCTATGTTATCAAAGAGAATGAAAAAAAAGTCATATATGCCTGCTGTAATCCCAAGCCATTTACTCATAGTGATATGTACTTTGATGCTGATGTTTTAATAATAAGTCTAGTTTCTGATGATGGTATATTAAATGATGGTACAAAACTTGAAGACACACCATTTAAAGATGAAATATTTACTTTAGATGAGATTGTTGAAATTAAAAACTATTATAGAATTAAAAAGATTATTGTTACACATATTGACGAAATGTGGGGAAAATCATATGGTTATTACAGTGAATTAGAAAAGAAACTTGATAACATTTATTTTGCATATGATGGTATGGAAATTATAGTCTAAATCATTAAGTAATAAGCATAATGCAAAATAAGAAAACTTCAATTTAACAGTATAGTTAAACTATGTAATATCAACATATCGCAGTTTTTACAAAGTATCATAGTATTTATCTTTATAAAATTTCAAGTCCTACATATTTTAATACTTCAATATCTAAATAAAGTAAAATCAAAAATATATTTTATATACATTATAGACGGCTTATCGTCACTAGATAAGCCGTTTTGCCACAATTATTATCTGCTCAACAAAAATTCTCATAATATATAACAGATTGAATCTCCAACTGATACTTAATTACCGAAACTCTTATTCCTTAATATGTTGTTGCATTAACCAAACCTTCATCATCATTTTTTGTGGCAATAGTTTTGCTAATAAATGACTGGATTTTGTATTTATACCATACACAGAAATATCCTTATTTTTCTTTGCATCCTTCAATGCTTTTTTGGCAACAACGTCTGGAGACACTATGCCCGGGAAATTTTTTGTCCCTTTTTCAGCTACAACTATACCTCTCTTAAATAGATTTGTACTCATCCAGCCTGGACATACAGCAATTGCATTTATCCCTTTACTCTTAAGTTCAACATTTAATGCTCTTGTATAATTTCTTATAAACGCTTTAGTTGAACTATAAATATTTTGATATGGCAATGGCTGGAATGATGCTTGTGAAGAAATATTCATGATATGGCTTCCCTTTTGCATATATGGAATACATATAAGTCCCAATGCTACAACAGCACTAATATTTAAATCAATCATATTAATAGATTCATCTATACTTAAATCATTGTATGAACAGAATTTTGCAAAACCAGCATTGTTTATAAGGTATTTTATACATACATTTTCTTTACTTAAAAATGTACCAATTTCTTTTACTTCTTCTATTTTTGATAAATCTTTTGAAAAAATTTTTACCTTACTTCCAAATTCATCTACTAATTGATTTAATCTCGCCTTGTTTCTTGCAACTGCCCATATTTCTGTTATTTCTTCTTCATTTATTAATAACTTTAGAAACTCTTTACCAAAACCACTATTAGCACCCGTTATAATTGCAATCTTCTTATAACTCATAATTATTCTCCTTTGCCATAAGTTTATACGCTCAAACTGTAAACTTATTTTTTACAAATAAAACACCCTCTATTCAGATGTTATATTCATATCATTTGAGATATTATACTTATATCATTTTCAATAATTGTTATATAGCATAAAAAATAATGTTAATATTATAGAATCGGTATTGATTATATTTAAAAAGTAGTGTTAATTATATTATAGAATCAGTATTGATTATATTATAAAAAGTAGTGTTAATATTATAGAATCGGTATTGATTATATTTAAAAAGTAGTGTTAATTATATTATAGAATCAGTATTGATTATATTGTAAAAAGTAGTGTTGATTATATTATAAAAAGTAGTATTAATAATATTGTAGAATCAGTATTGATTATATTTAAAAAAGTAGTGTTAATTATATTATGGAATCAGTATTGATTATATTTAAAAAAGTAGTATTAATTATATTATAGAATCAGTGTTGATGACATTATAAAAAGTAGTGTTAATTATATTGTAGAATCAGTATTTATTATATTATAAAAATCAGTGTTAATTATATTGTAGAATCAGTATTTATTATATTATAAAAATCAGTATTAATAATGGTTTATATATCAATAAATTCACTTCATTTTTATTGCTTTACTATATTTGTTTATGATATTCCACTTGCCATTTTCTTTTCTTAGTTCAAGACTTATTTTTGAATAACAATCCTCTCCAGATTGTGTTACTATAACCTCATCCCCAGACTTATTTTTGTAAATATGTTCTTCTACCTTATTTTTCGTATGACCTACAACAATAGCATCTATTCCATCTACTGACATTGCAAGTTTTTTGACTTCACTACTTGGATTTTTTAGAGTACTATTATTATCTGAATGTACAACTGCAACAATCACATCAGGACTTTCCTTTTGCATAACTTTTACCCATTCGCTTGCATCTTTTACTAGATTATTAGTATATAACTTTCCTGTTTCTTCAGGAATTTTCGAAGTCTTTGAGTCTTTGCTTAAGCTTGAGTTACTTAAGTCTTCTTCATCCTTATCAGTAGTAGTAAGACCTAATACTCCAACCTTTATATTTCCTTCCCTAGTTTCTACATTATGAATTATATAAGGTTTTACATAATTTTCTCCAGATTCATCATATATATTAGCTGATAATACTGGTATCTTCATTTCTTCAAAGTTTTCTATAATATAATCCAATGTAGATTTTTTTTCCTCAAAAGTCTCTTTATCCTCTGTAAAGTCATGGCTACCAAGTACTACAGCATCATAACCAAGATATACAATTGGCCATTCATTTATTTTTTTATAGATGCCTTTATTTTCATTGTATTGCCACTCTTTAGCCCACTTAGTCATTTCTTTTGTATTAGTATTTAAAAAATCTCCAGTATCTATAAATATAGGTTGAACATCTCTATCTCTTTCATTAAACAAATTAACTGCCATTTCATCTGAAAATTTTGGATTCAGACCAGAAGTTGTAATTATATTTACTTCCTTTCCAAAAACCTTTAATTCACTATATTTGTCTTTTATAAACCACTTATCATTCTTCTTATCCAACTTAAAATTAATCTTTGATATACTATTACCATGAGCTCCAGGCTGTGTTACTATTACTTCTTCACCAGAATTATTTTTATATGTATGCTGTTCTATTTTTTCATGTGTATGACCTGCTACAATAGCATCTATTCCCTCTACAGTTGTTGCTAGTTCTTTTATTCTATTTCCTGGATTTTTAGGATTTTTTGGCTCTTCACCTGAGTGTACAATGGCAACTATTATATCTGGCTTTTCTTTTTTTTCCATAACCTTTACCCACTTATTTGCATCTTCTACTAAATCATTTGCATATAATTTCCCTTTGTATTGAGGTTGTTCCCCAAGTTCTCTAGCCTTTTTATCTTGTTCAAAACTTTTAAACCTTGAACGTTCCCCTACTTCTTTTATAGTCAGACCAAGTATACCAACCTTTACAGTTCCCTTGTCAGTATTTATATTTTTCATTACATATGGCTTTACGTAGTTTTCTCCAGATTGTTCATATACGTTTGCTGATACTAATGGTATATTGTTATTTTTAAAATCAGAAACCAATTTATCAAGGCTCTGCTTGTCATTAGATACAAATTCATGATTCCCAAATGTAACTGCATCATACTTCAGCTTTGCCATTTTTTTAGCCAATGGAACTTCTCCTTCACGTGGTTCAGCTATTTTTTTGTACTCTGGTATCCCATCTTTAAATCTTACTAATTTTTGACCAGTAAACCACTTATTCATCTCACCACTTTGCATGTCAAAAAAATCTCCTGCATCTACCATAAGTAGATTCTCATCATATTTTCTCTCCTCTTCTACATAGGAAATTAAATTATCTGGAATAATTGAATGTAAATCACTTGTGGCGAGTACATTGATTTCTGTGTCTTTAGTACTTTGACACCCCACAAGTAATACTATTAAAAATATTATTGATGCTACTATAATAAATTTTATTTTCATAAGAGACTCCTCCTTAGATTTTGGATGATAATAAAATTTAATATCACACTTTATCTTTACCATATAAGATTGTACTATTTATTATACGAAAAGAACTATATGTAAATTCCTTTTTAAGCAAATCTACATATAGTTCTCAATATTTTTTACTGGTAAAATAATACTTACTCTAATACACTAAAATTTTCAAATAAGACTTATTCTAATATGTTCAAATTATAAAGTAAGCATTAGTATAATAGTTCATACTATATCTTACATGTTAAAATATTTTTATTTGTCTTGTTTATTCTCTTATTATTAAAATATTTCACATTATGCATTATACTAATATTAGAAACTTTATCTTATATATCATGTCAATATCAGATAATTTACTTTATCTATAAATTTTATAAAGTTATTCAAACTCCAGACAGACAGTATGCCATATAAGTGAAAATCGTTGATTTTAAAGCATTTTCAGGAACTATCAACCACTAAAATCTATATGAAAAAAAATAAAAAATGCAATAAAAATGCAATCGAAGTACATCCAGATTTATAGTATAAACCAGCAAACCTCAATATCTTTCCTCTATAGACGTTCAGAAATGAGCGTCTATTTTTCTTTCATAAAATAAACAATACTATTTATACATTTAGTGTCCCGATATATGTAGCTCCATAAGCATTTGCTTTTTTATTATTTTCAAGGAATTTTACAGAATAATTTTCATTAGACACATATATATCTACAATACCGGATTCGCAATCTAGTATTATATCGCCAGCTGTATTTTGGGTAATAGTATTATAGTTAGATAAATAGTTGATTTTTTCCGATGGGGCTTCTCCTATAATTACAATTTTAGGGCTAATACTCTCCATCCATTCTTTAGGTATTTTACCACTACTTCTTCCATGATGTGGTGCAAATATTATATCGGCCTTTGGTAACTCGACAGTATCCTTTATTTTCTCCATAAAAGAATTTTCCAAATCTCCAAACCATAAAACTGTCACACCATTACTTAACGAATACTTGATGATAGGAGAAATATTATTAGGACTTTTCCCCTCCTTAGCATTAAGCAATTCAGCCTTATAATCCTCATTATCAGTAATAGGCCATAAGATATTTATTCCTGATGAACCATATTTCTTTTCTTCATCATTTTGGTTCATCCAACATCGTGAACATCCTTCATAAATATAGAAAGCTTTTTTATCAGAATCTCTTAATTCACAATATTTTTTAAAATCATCTGTTTCATCAGATTTAGTCGCTTCATTTTTTACACAGTAAAAGTTAAGGATTCCAATTTTATCATCTAGATACTTTAAACCGTGAATATGGTCTTCATCAGGATGAGTAGATATAAAACGGGTTATATCCTTATCACTTGATTCGGATATGATTTCATCAGTTATTTTTTGTTTATTTGTATCATCCATATTGCAATCAATAATAGTAAAATTACTGCTTCCATGTTTAATATAGAACATATCACCATTGCCAACTGATATAGACTTAATAATACTCATTTATTTTTCCTCCTTTTTATCAGCTATCTCAAGAGCTATTACATTATAGGCAAAGCGTTTTGCTTTAATATGTGTTGCTATATTGGTCAATATTAAAACAATTAGTAAATACACTATATACGAAGTTTCTATAGAAAACCATTTCAGCAAAAAACTTGCCATTATATACAACATTAGTATAACAAACGTGGATATATACATATCTCTCATAAGTAAGTAATTTCTATTTGATATGAAGATTACCGGATTTTCTCTATGCTTACTATATATTTTATACCATTGGCTATTTTCATAAATTCTTTTTTTTCTATCATTTGTAGGTATATTACTATATATAGCTGAAAATCTTTGTAATGCTTCCTCTGTTGTAAAGCGAATATCCTTATTCTTAGCTTTTATCTCGGTAAATATATATTCCCCTGGCAGCTTCATAAACCATAAATTGACTATTACATTTTTCAATTTATCATCCATAACTCCATCAATAACAAGTGTAAAAATATATATTACAGATGTTAATATTGAAGTTCCTATAAAAGAAACAATTCCTTTTATATAATCAATATTTTGTGGATTGGAGAAATCTATAAATCCATGAAGAAGTAAAAATAGTAATGATGTTGCAACTACATATTGTTTTAATTCATTTTCCCTGTAATCTTTAATATTATTCAAAGCACATCACTCCTATCATTTTACCGCTTAATCTACAAATATGATAACATGGAAAAATACTATTTGCAATCACCGTAGATATTTCTACCATTATACAAAGACGTTCAAAACTGGGCGTCTATTTTTTTATCCCAAAACCAGAAAGGACGTGATACCACGAAGAAATCACCACCGCCGGAGCGTTCCCCTTCGCTTCCAAACCATAACCCGAAGCCAACCATTAAACACAACATTCAGAAAGGACAGGTACATCTATATGGAATTAAAATTCGTTATTCCCAACATGGAAAAGACATTCGGTAACTTGGAATTTGCCGGAGAAGACAAAACAGAACAAAGAAGAATCAATGGACGCATGGCGGTACTCTCCCGCAGCTTCAACCTGTATTCGGACGTACAGAGAGCGGATGATATTGTAGTTATCCTCCCTGCCGAAGCCGGAGAAAAACATTTTGACTTTGAGGAACGTGTGAAGCTCGTCAATCCCCGTATCACCGCAGAGGGCTATAAAATCGGCACAAGGGGCTTTACCAACTACATTTTGCACGCTGACGATATGGTAAAAGCGTAAGGAAAAGGAGGACATCAGACTATGAGATTAGCAAATGGAATCGTAATTGACAAAGAAGCAACATTCGGGGCATTGAAATTTTCTGCCCTCCGCCGTGAGGTTCACCTCCAGAATGAAGACGGCTCGGTATCAGAAGAAATCAAGGAGCGTACCTATGACTTAAAATCCAGAGGACAGGGACGTATGATTCAGGTTTCCATCCCTGCCAGCGTGCCGTTAAAGGAGTTCGATTACAACGCAGAGGTGGAACTTATCAATCCTGTGGCAGATACCGTGGCAACGGCTACCTTTCAGGGGGCAGAGGTGGACTGGTACATCAAGGCGGAGGATATTGTCCTGAAAAAAGGGACTTCCATGAATCCGCAGCCGCCGAAGAAAGACACTCCCCCTGTAAAATAACAGGAACCTAAAAAATCGAAAGGAGGATTGTTCCCATGAAGCAGCTTTTCCCCCGTGGAAAACGTATCCGCCCCACGGATAAAGACCTTATGTTCCATACTGCCCTTGCCGCCCTGTTCCCTGTCTTCCTGCTGGTTGTCCTGCTGTTTCATATCCGGCAAATTGCCGGAACCAACTGGCAGGAAGTGTCCCTCTCCCAGATAACACAGGATGTAAATATCCCTTATCTGCTATTCAGCATAGGTATGGCAGGAATGGTGTGTCTTATCGCAGTTCTTCTGTTCTGGCGATACCGCAGGGATGAAGTAAAGCAGCTCATCCACCGCCAAAAGCTGGCAAGGATGGTATTGGAAAACAAGTGGTATGAATCGGAACAGAGAAAGGAAGACGCTTTTTTCAAGGACTTGTCTTCCAGCCGTTCCAAAGAAACCATCACTTACTTTCCCAAAATCTACTACCGGATGAAACAGGGCTTGCTCCATATCCGTGTGGAAATCACCTTGGGGAAATATCAGGAACAGCTCTTAAACTTGGAGAGAAAGCTGGAAAGCGGCTTGTACTGTGAGCTGACGGATAAGGAATTAAAGGATTCCTATGTGGAGTACACCCTGCTTTATGATACCATTGCCAACCGTATCTCCATTGAGGATGTACAAGCAAAAGATGGCAGGCTCCGACTCATGGAAAATGTCTGGTGGGAGTATGACAAGCTCCCCCATATGCTCATTGCCGGAGGAACCGGCGGCGGAAAGACTTATTTCATCCTGACCCTTATTGAAGCCCTGCTCCGCACCAACGCCGTCCTGTTCGTGTTAGACCCGAAGAACGCCGACCTTGCGGATTTACAGGCGGTTATGCCGGATGTGTACTACAAAAAGGAAGATATGCTCGCCTGCATTGACCGTTTCTATGAAGAAATGATGAAACGCAGCGAAGACATGAAGCTCATGGAGAATTACCGGACAGGGGAAAACTACGCTTACTTGGGACTTCCGGCAAATTTCCTTATCTTTGATGAATATGTGGCATTTATGGAAATGCTCGGCACAAAGGAAAACGCCGCTGTCCTCAACAAATTAAAACAAATCGTTATGCTTGGGCGGCAGGCTGGCTTCTTCCTGATTCTCGCCTGCCAGCGTCCAGATGCAAAGTATCTGGGGGATGGAATCCGTGACCAGTTCAATTTCCGTGTAGCTCTGGGGCGGATGTCGGAAATGGGTTATGGGATGATGTTCGGGGAAACCACAAAGGACTTCTTCCTAAAGCAGATAAAAGGGCGTGGCTATGTGGATGTGGGAACCAGCGTTATCTCGGAATTTTACACGCCCCTTGTGCCAAAAGGACACGATTTTCTCAAAGAAATAAAAAAGCTGACAGACAGCAGGCAGGGAGTGCAGGCGGCGTGCGAAGCGAAAGCCGCAGAAACGGACTGACCTGCTGTGGCTGGTGTGCCGCAAGGCACGCCAGCATAAACCCCTCGTATCTAACAGAGGGGTACAAATCGACAGGTAACAACCAAACAACAGGGCAGAATCCCACGGTACACAAGGGATTTTCCCATATCCGGCGTGTGTCAACAAGGCTCTGAAAGTTGACATACGCTTTTTTAGACAGGAGGGATTTTCACTGAATGAAGAAACATGGGTACGGGACATCAAAGAGAAACGGGAAATTTATGGTATCTCACAACAGAAACTTGCCTTAGCTGCCGGAATCACCCGTCCGTACCTGAGCGATATTGAAACGGGCAAGGCTCACCCATCCGAAGCATTGCAGGAAGCCATCACAGAAGCTCTGGAACGCTTCAATCCAGACGCTCCCCTTGAAATGCTCTTTGACTATGTACGGATTCGCTTCCCCACTACGGATGTGAAGCATATCGTGGAAGACGTGCTGCGGCTAAAGCTATCTTACTTTATCCATGAAGACTACGGATTCTACTCTTACACGGAGCATTACTATCTGGGTGATATTTTCGTTCTGGTATCGCCGGAACTGGAAAAAGGGGTGCTGCTGGAACTGAAAGGGCGTGGCTGCCGCCAGTTTGAAAGCTATCTTCTGGCACAGGAACGAAGCTGGTATGAGTTTTTCATGGATGTTCTCATGGAGGACGGCGTGATGAAGCGGCTTGACCTTGCCATCAATGACAAAACGGGAATCCTGAACATTCCCCATCTGACAGAGAAGTGCCGGAATGAGGAATGTATCTCGGTCTTCCGCAGCTTCAAAAGCTACCGCAGCGGCGAACTGGTACGGCGTGAGGAAAAAGAATGTATGGGGAACACCCTGTATATAGGCTCCCTCCAAAGTGAGGTGTACTTCTGCATTTATGAAAAAGACTATGAGCAGTACAAAAAGCACGATATTCCCATTGCGGACGCAGAGGTAAAGAACCGCTTTGAAATCCGGCTGAAAAATGAGCGTGCCTTTTACGCCATCCGTGACCTGTTAGAACATGACAATCCAGAACGGACAGCCTTTCAAATCATCAACCGCTATGTCCGGTTCGTGGACAGGGACGATACGAAGCCCCGTTCTGACTGGCGTATCAGTGAGGAATGGGAGTGGTTTATCGGGGAACACAGGGGAAGCCTGAAACTGACAACCAAACCGGAACCCTATTCCTTTGAACGCACCCTGCACTGGCTCTCCCATCAGGTAGCCCCCACGTTAAAGCTGGCTCTCCGTCTGGATAAGATGAACCACACCCAGATTGTCCATGACATCATCACCCATGCAAGGCTGACGGAGAAGCATGAAAAAATCCTGAAGCAGCAAGCCGCCGCTGCAAAGGAGGTGGTGCTTTAACGGCGGCAATTTTAGAACCTAAGAACTCTTACAGGAAAGAAAGGAGCTTTTATGAATTTCGGACAGAATCTTTACAACTGGTTTTTATCCAACGCCCAGTCCCTTGTGCTGCTGGCAATCGTGGTGATTGGACTGTACCTCGGATTTAAGAGGGAATTTTCCAAACTTATCGGTTTTCTGGTGGTGTCCCTTGTAGCGGTCGGTCTGGTCTTCAATGCGGACGGTGTAAAGGACATCTTACTGGAACTGTTCAATAAGATTATCGGAGCATAGGGAATCCATTTTACACTTCCGTTATGGAGCAAGCTCTGATTGCTTCATGGCGGAAGTCCACTAGGGGCTTGGGGAGCGTAACTCCCCAAAAGAAAGAAGATGTAATATGATAGTGTATGATAATTGAGATAAACTAAGAATGGTGGTATAATTTCTTTAATAGTAATTGAAAGTGGAGGAAATGTATGAAAGATTTTATTGATTTTTTGAAATTACCGCCGAACATTTTAGGAGCTTTATCTATTGCCAGTGGTACATTATTATTATTGCCTCAAAAGTTAGCCCAAAAGTTTTATATTATAAATTTTCGAGAAAAATATGGTTTTACAATAGGCATTGTTTTTGTGATTTCCACAGCTTTACTAATCGTTTTATTACTATCTAAAATTTTTCATTTCTTTTATGACAAGTATGCTTCTAAGAGATTAGGAACTGCTCAGATTAAATATTTGAAAAATATGACACCAGAACAGGTGACAATCATTCGGGAGTTTTTACGTGAACCAACTCACACCCTGCCATTACCCATGAACAATGGATTAGTAATAGAACTTCAACATTTACAAATATTAACCCCTGCCGGACAAACTCATTTAGTAAGTATGTTAGACCCACAAATCAATTATTTTTTACAACCTTGGGTAATTAAAAAAATCAATAGTGATGAAGAATTAAAGCGAATATTTTATTAGAAAAATGGCAACTGACAAACAAAGTTAGTTGCCATTTTTTGTTCTAAGAAAGGACGTGATACTGATTGAGGAAATGAGAATCTACATCCTGAACACCACACGGTTTTACCATGAAGATTTTGAGGAATATCCTGGAGCATGGTTTTCCTGCCCTGTGGATTTTGAAGAAATCAGGGAACGTCTTGGGGTTCAGAGTGAGGAAGAAATCGAAATTGAAGACTATGAGCTGCCCTTTCCATTGGAAGGCAACACAAGGCTCTGGGAAATCAACCCCTTTGCCGGATGGTACAGGAAATGCAGGGAACGCCCCTCTATTATGAAATGGATGTGGTACAAAAGCGGTGGTTTCCCAGCTTTACGGAATTTATCGACCACAAAGACCAGATACGCTGCTATCCGGTGCAGGACGGGGAATCCCTCGCCCGTTATCTGGTGCAGGAGGTACAGCTATTTGGAGAAGTACATCCAGACCTGTTGAACCATATCGACTACGCTGCCATTGGTCGGGAACTGGAAACCAGCGAAAACTACCTGTTTACGGACAATGGTATCTTTTATTACCGCTAAAAGGAGGTGGAAGAACTTGGAGGAAATGCGGATTTACATTGCCAACTTAGGAAAATACAATGAGGGCGAACTGGTCGGGGCATGGTTCACGCCGCCTGTGGACTTTGAGGAAGTCAAGGAACGTATCGGTTTGAATGATGAATATGAGGAATACGCCATCCATGATTATGAGCTGCCTTTTGAGATTGACGAATATACCCCCATTGAGGAAGTCAACCGCCTGTGTGAAATGGTGGAGGACTTACCAGAGTACATTCAGGAGGAACTATCAGAGCTGCAATCCTACTTTGGCAGTATCGAAGAACTCTGTGAGCATGAAGACGATATTATCTGCCATTCCGGCTGTGACGATATGGCGGATGTGGCTCGCTACTATCTGGAAGAAAGCGGACAGCTTGGAGAACTTCCGGCACACTTACAAAGCTATATCGACTATGCAGCCTATGGGCGTGACATGGAATTGGAGGGAACCTTTGTTGTCACGAACCACGGCGTATATGAAATCTTACGGTAGACCCGTCTGTATCTCCTTTGGGAAATGCAGGCGGATTTTTTATTCAGGGGCGGCTTTTGCTGCCCCATCTTTTAGAAAGGACAGACAACATGAAGAAAATACGAAGCTATACCAGTATCTGGTCGGTGGAAAAGGTACTCTATTCCATCAATGATTTTAAGCTGCCATTCCCCATCACATTCACACAGATGGCGTGGTTCGTGGTGTCGGTGTTTGCAGTTATGCTCTTGGGGAACCTCCCTCCCCTTTCGTTCATTGACGGGGCATTTTTGAAATACTTCGGCGTACCCTTTGCCCTCACTTGGTTCATGTGCCAGAAGACCTTTGACGGGAAAAAGCCTTATGGCTTCCTGAAATCCGTACTGGCATATCTGGTACGCCCGAAACTGACCTATGCAGGAAAGCCCGTGAAGCTGGAAAAGGAATATCCGGCACAGCCCATCACGGCAGTAAGGAGTGATATTTATGGCATATCCGATTAAATATATCGAAAATAACCTTGTGTTCAACCATGACGGGGAGTGCTTCGCTTACTATGAGCTGCTTCCTTACAACTATTCCTTTTTAAGCCCCGAACAGAAATATCAGGTACACGATTCCTTCCGGCAGCTTATCGCCCAAAACAGGGACGGGAAGATTCACGCCCTGCAAATCAGCACCGAATCCAGCATACGGGCGGCACAGGAACGCTCCAAACAGGAAGTGACAGGCAGGTTAAAAGACGTTGCCTGTGCAAAGATTGACGCACAGACCGAAGCCCTGATTTCCATGATAGGGGAAAATCAGGTGGACTACCGTTTTTTTATCGGCTTCAAGCTGCTTGTCAATGAGCAGGAAGTCACCATGAAGCAGTTTCGCAGGGAAGCAAAGACCGCTGTTTCCGACTTCCTCCATGAAGTCAACCACAAGCTCATGGGGGATTTTGTTTCCATGAGCAATGAGGAAATCTGGCGGTTTCAGAAGATGGAAAAACTGCTGGAAAGTAAAATCTCACGCCGCTTTAAAGTCCGGCGGCTTGATAAGGACGATTTTGGCTATCTGATTGAGCATTTATACGGACAGACCGGAACCGCCTACGAAGATTATGAGTATTACCTGCCGAAGAAGCGGTTTCAGGAGGAAACACTGGTGAAATACTATGACCTCATCAAACCCACCCGTTGTCTGATAGAGGAAAACCAGCGGTATCTGAAAATCGAACAGGAAGACGGGACAGTGTATGCCGCCTACTTTACCATCAACAGCATTGTAGGGGAACTGGACTTCCCATCCTCGGAAATCTTTTACTATCAACAGCAGCAATTCACCTTTCCCATTGATACCTCTATGAATGTGGAGATTGTCACAAACCGGAAAGCCCTCTCCACGGTGCGGAACAAGAAAAAAGAGCTGAAAGATTTGGACAACCATGCATGGCAGAATGACAGCGAAACCAGTACAAACGTGGTGGACGCTTTAGACAGCGTGAATGAGCTGGAATCCACCTTAGACCAGAGCAAGGAATCCATGTATAAGCTGTCCTATGTGGTGCGTGTGACGGCTCCCGACTTGGAAGAACTGAAACGACGTTGCAATGAGGTGAACGATTTTTATGACGATTTGAACGTGAAACTGGTTCGCCCCTTTGGGGATATGCTGGGGCTGCATGGGGAATTTCTCCCTGCCAGCAAACGGTATCTGAACGATTACATCCAGTATGTCACCAGCGACTTCCTCGCTGGTCTTGGCTTCGGGGCAACCCAGATGTTAGGAGAAACGGAGGGTATTTATATCGGGTACAGCCTTGATACAGGAAGAAACGTGTACTTAAAGCCTGCCCTTGCCAGTCAGGGGGTAAAAGGCTCCGTCACCAACGCCCTTGCTGCCGCTTTTGTCGGCTCCCTCGGCGGTGGAAAATCATTCAGTAACAACATGATTGTCTATTATTCCGTATTGTTTGGGGCACAGGCACTCATTGTTGACCCAAAAGCGGAACGGGGACGCTGGAAAGAAACCCTGCCGGAAATCGCCCATGAAATCAATATCGTAAACCTGACTTCGGAGGAACAGAACAGGGGCTTACTTGACCCGTATGTGATTATGGAGAACCCAAAAGATTCTGAATCACTGGCAATCGACATCCTGACCTTTTTAACCGGCATTTCCAGCCGTGACGGGGAGAAATTCCCTGTTCTTCGGAAAGCCATCCGTGCGGTGACAAACAGTGAAGAACGGGGGCTTTTCAAAGTGATTGAGGAACTACGGGCGGAGGGAACCGCCATCAGCACCAGCATAGCCGACCATATCGAATCCTTTACAGACTATGACTTTGCACACCTGCTCTTTTCGGATGGGGACGTCACACAGTCCATCAGCCTTGAAAAGCAGCTCAACATCATTCAGGTGGCGGATTTGGTGCTGCCGGATAAGGAAACCTCGTTTGAAGAATACACCACAATGGAGCTGCTTTCCGTGGCAATGCTCATTGTAATCAGTACCTTTGCCCTCGACTTCATCCACACTGACCGCAGCGTGTTTAAGATTGTGGATTTGGATGAAGCATGGAGCTTCTTACAGGTGGCACAGGGCAAGACCCTCTCCATGAAGCTGGTTCGTGCCGGACGTGCTATGAACGCAGGCGTTTATTTTGTCACTCAGAACACGGACGATTTGCTGGATGAAAAACTGAAAAACAATCTGGGCTTGAAGTTTGCGTTCCGTTCCACGGACATCAACGAAATCAAAAAGACCCTCGCCTTTTTCGGAGTGGATTCCGAAGATGAAAACAACCAGAAGCGGCTCCGTGACTTGGAAAACGGACAGTGCCTCATCAGTGATTTGTACGGGCGTGTGGGCGTGATACAGTTCCATCCTATCTTTGAAGACCTGTTCCATGCCTTTGATACCAGACCGCCCGTAAGAAAAGAGGTGGAGGAATGAAGATAAGAAAGCCCATCCAGCAGGGGACAGCTCTTGTCCCTTGCCGGACAAAGGGACAAAACTCTTTTAAAAAAATCGGGAGTATAGCAGGAAAAGTGCTTCTGGCACTCCTGCTCATTCTCCTGCTGCTAACAGTCTTCGGCACAGCCGCCCACGCTGCCGGACTGGTGGATGATACGGTGGATGCTGCCAACGAATACAGCAAATATCCGCTGGACAACTACCAGCTTGATTTTTATGTAGACAGCGGATGGGACTGGCTCCCGTGGAACTGGCTGGACGGTATCGGAAAACAGGTGATGTACGGGCTGTATGCCATCACAAATTTTATCTGGACAATCAGCCTGTACCTTTCCAACGCCACGGGGTATCTGATTCAGGAAGCCTACTCGCTGGACTTCATTTCCTCTACGGCGGATTCCATTGGGAAAAATATGCAGACCCTTGCAGGCGTTACCACAGGCGGCTTATCCTCGGAGGGATTTTATATCGGGTTCCTGTTGATTCTCATTCTGGTGGTGGGGATTTACGTTGCCTACACAGGGCTTATCAAACGGGAAACCACAAAAGCCATCCATGCCGTTGTGAATTTCGTGGTGGTGTTCGTGCTGTCCGCTGCCTTTATCGCCTATGCTCCTGATTATATCGGGAAAATCAATGAATTTTCCGCAGACATCAGCAATGCCAGCCTGACCCTTGGCACAAAGATTGTGCTGCCAAACTCGGAAAGCCAGGGAAAAGACAGCGTGGATTTGATACGGGACAGCCTGTTTTCCATTCAGGTCAAACAGCCGTGGCTCCTGCTGCAATACGGCAACTCGGATGTGGAAAGTATTGGGGCTGACCGTGTGGAACACCTGCTCTCAACCAGTCCAGACGAAAACAACGGGCAGGACAGGGAAGAAATCGTGGTGGAGGAAATCGAAGACAGGGAAAATACCAACCTTACCATCACAAAGACCATCAACCGCTTGGGAACCGTCTTCTTCCTGTTCATGTTCAATATCGGTATCTCCGTTTTTGTATTCCTGCTCACGGGGATAATGATTTTTTCACAGGTGCTTTTTATCATCTACGCCATGTTCCTGCCTGTGAGCTTCCTCCTTAGCATGGTTCCCTCTTTTGAGGGGATGTCAAAACGTGCCATTACAAAGCTGTTCAATACCATCCTTACCAGAGCCGGAATCACCCTGATTATCACAGTAGCGTTCAGCATTTCCACCATGCTCTACAACCTGTCTGGGGAATACCCGTTCTTCCTGACGGCGTTCTTGCAGATAGTGACCTTTGCCGGAATTTATTTCAAGCTGGGGGATTTGATGGGGATGTTCTCCTTACAGAGTGGGGATTCCCAAAGCATGGGGAGCCGTATCATGCGAAGACCCCGTATGCTCATGCACGCCCATATGCACCGTTTACAGCATAAGTTAGGACGTTCTGTGGCAGCTCTTGGGGCTGGAACGGCTGCCTACCATGCAGGAAAACAGGCTGGCTCAGACCAGAGAACTGCTTCCAGCTCCGGCTCTTCCAAACGGACGCAGGCAGACCACAGCAGACCAGACGGACAGGCAGCACCGGAAAAGGAATCCGTATGGAAACGGGCTGGCTCTGCGGTAGGTACGGTGGCAGATACCAAAGATAAGATAAGTGATACTGCCGGACAGCTTCGGGAGCAGGCAAAGGATTTGCCCGTCAATGCAAAGTACGCCCTTTACCACGGGAAAACACAGGTATCAGAGGGAGTACGGGATTTTACTTCCAGCGTGACCCAGACCCGAACTGCCAGAGCGGAACAACGAAATGCACAGGCAGAAAGCCGCAGACAGACGATTGCAGAACGCAGGGCAGAACTGGAACAGGCAAAACAACCGCAACAGAGAGCTTCCGAAACATCCAAATGGGCGGCTCCTGTCCATGAACGCCCTGTTACTGCAAAGCAGCCAGAAAATTTCCGACATCATGCAGATACCGCTCATACAGGAAAACCAGCCATGCAGCCAGTTTCCCCATCCATCAGGGAATGGGGACAGGTTTCTTATGAGGGGGCTGTGGCAGAACGGGCTTCGGTTCCGGTGGTAAAATCAGCTTCCATCCACCGTGAACAGACACCGCCTGTAAGGACAGAACGACAGATAGTCCCTCCGGCTTTCCCAGACAAACCAGAGGAAAGACAAAAGACGGCTCCAACTGTCACACCGACTGCTCCCCGTCCGGCAAGACCTGTCCAGAACGACACGGCTCCTGTGATACTGGAAAGAAAACGGATTACCCCTGCGGTAAAAGAATCAAACTTTACCATCCGGCGTACCACCGCCAGAAAGGAGTGGACAAAAACGGTAACAGCGGCTGCCAAACAGAAGAAAGGGGAGAAACCATGAAGTTAAGACACCTTTTCTTTGCCTGTTCCGGCGTGTTCGTGATGATGTTCTCCCTGCTCCTTTTGGTGGTGATTGTCTTCTCGGATGAGGAAGACGGAGGAAGCGGCGGAAACCTTATCTATGGGGGCGTGAGCGTATCACAGGAAGTCCTCGCCCATAAGCCTATGCTGGAAAAGTATGCAAGGGAATATGGCATAGAGGAATACTTAAATGTGCTGCTCGCCATCATTCAGGTGGAATCCGGCGGCACACTGGAAGACGTTATGCAGTCCTCGGAATCTCTGGGGCTTCCCCCGAACTCTCTTAGCACAGAGGAATCCATCAAACAAGGCTGCAAGTATTTCTCGGAACTGCTCGCAGCGGCAGAAACAAAGGGCTGTGATTTAAATAGTGTGATTCAGTCTTACAACTACGGCGGTGGTTTCCTAGACTATGTAGCAGGGCACGGAAAAAAATACACCTTTGAACTGGCAGAGAGCTTCGCAAGGGACAAATCCGGCGGAAAGAAAGTCACCTACACCAACCCTGTTGCCGTAGAGAAAAACGGGGGCTGGCGGTATTCCTACGGAAATATGTTCTATGTCCTCTTGGTATCGCAGTACCTGACCGTGGCACAGTTTGATGATGAAACGGTACAGGCTATCATGGAGGAAGCCTTAAAGTATGAGGGCTGGACGTATGTGTACGGGGGCGATTCCCCCTCCACTTCCTTTGACTGTTCGGGACTGGTGCAGTGGTGCTATGGCAAGGCAGGAATCGCCCTGCCACGGACAGCACAGGAACAGTACAATGTGACGCAGCACATCCCCCTGTCCGAAGCAAAAGCAGGGGATTTGGTCTTTTTCCATTCCACCTACAATGCCGGAACCTATATCACCCATGTGGGGCTGTATGTGGGAAATAACCGGATGTACCATGCCGGAAATCCCATTGGTTACGCAGACCTGACAGGCTCCTACTGGCAACAGCACCTTGCCGGAGCCGGACGAATCAAACAATAAGAAAGGATGAACCGATATGATTCAGATTAGAAAAGAGGAAAACCAGAAAAAGCAGAAAGAAAAGAAGCTGAAAGTCTACAAAGTCAATACCCACAAGAAAACCGTGATTGCCCTGTGGGTGCTGCTGGCAGTGAGCTTCCTGTTTGCCGTCTATAAGAATTTCACGGCGATAGACATTCACACTGTCCATGAAACGAAAGTGATTGAGGAACAAATCCTCGACACCCACAAGATAGAAAACTTTGTGGAGAATTTCGCAGAAATCTACTATTCATGGGAACAGTCCGCCGCTTCCATTGACAACCGGACAAATGCTTTAAAAGGGTATCTCACCGGAGAGCTACAAGCCCTGAATGTAGATACCGTCCGAAAAGACATCCCCATATCATCTGCCCTGACTGACTTCCAGATATGGGAAATCACAGAAGAAAAGGAGCAGCATTATCAAGTGACCTACACGGTGGAACAGCGTATCACAGAGGGAGAATCCAGTAAAACTGTCCGTTCCGCCTATCAGGTGACGGTCTATGTGGACAGCTCTGGAAACCTGACAATTATCCAGAACCCAACCATTACCAGCGTTCCCGTAAAATCCGGCTATACGCCGAAAGCGGTACAAAGTGACGGTACAGTGGATTCCATCACTACGGAAGAAATCAACGAATTTCTCACTACCTTTTTCAAGCTGTACCCTACGGCAACCGCAAAGGAGCTGACCTATTATGTGAATGAGGGCGTACTGAAACCTGTGGGGAAAGAATACATTTTCTCGGAACTGGTGAATCCAGTTTACAATCGAAACGGAAATCAGGTGACAGCTTCCCTTGCAGTGAAATATCTGGATAACCAGACCATGACAACACAGGTATCGCAGTTTGACCTTGGGCTGGAAAAGAACGGGGAAAACTGGAAGATTGTGAAATAGTTATAGAAAAACGTGCATTTCTCATTTGAGATTTGCACGTTTCTCTTATAAAGTATCTCTTTTTAAAATTTATCATTAAATTTTATATCTAATTTTGGATTATTCGCATAACCACTATACTTTCAAGCATTTTGGAGTATAGAAAACCATTCATTTTACCACTAATTTACCACGATTGAATGAGCCTTGATATGACTATAAAATAACACCCAAAAGACATCATTACACCTAAATGGTGTCTTTTTAAAAAGCAGTCAATCCTAAGACTAACTGCTTTGTGTGTATGGATATGGAATTGCTTCTAATCTTGAATAGGTATCCAAATTTCAATAACTGAATTATCTCTATTCCAATGGAAACGGTAATCATATTTTTCAAAGTGCAGGATAATATTTTTTATAGGGGTATATGGTGTATTAGGAATAATTTCCTGATAAATTTTTCTATAAGTTTCATATATTTTCCCCATAGCACCAATATGCTCCACGACCAAATATTTATATGACGGTATTTCTTTATACAGAAAGTTGTCTGGAAGAATAGTTCTCTTTGGTATAGAACAGAAATAATAAAGTTTTCCATTTCTTCGTTCCATAAAAGCATATTTTACCCAATTTCCCGATTGTGAAAGATATGATTTCTTCAAACTACTGTTAAATTTTCTCCAAAACTGTGTACTAATCTGAATATTCTTTTTTTGATAATTAGTCAGTTCTACTTCCTGCCCAATAACTGCAAATGCATTTAATTCCTTTATAGAAAAATTCATCATTTTACTTTGTGAGCAGTGATAACGGTATAACTGTACGCATTTACCGTTATAATACAATTATCAATCGTTATATACCAGTTTTTCCCTTTTCTTATGATTTTCGCATTAGAAAGACTGATTTTTTCTTTACACCATTCAATCACGTTTTCTACATTCAAAGATAAGTTCTTTTTAATTCGAATAACGCCAAGTTCAGTTGTCTGAAGTCTATCCAAGTTTTCCAATAATTCATTTGCCATATTTTGAAACCTCATTTTTCAACAGATTTATTTGTATATTTCATATCCCAATTATATCATTCTCATATCAGCACTACAATAAAATTTTATGCTTCAATAATCTTGTTAAAAAGTTCTAAGAGTATATCATTTCATTACTCCAATCTATAATTTTGGTAAGAAAAAAGCAGTCAATCCTAAGACTAACTGCTTTGTATGTATGGATATGAAATTGTCAAGTTAGGAACTGTTTATTTTTTCTTTTTAGGTTTTGGCGTTGGTAGTTCATCATACATCACATTAAATAACCCCGTCAGAAAATCTTTATTATCAATTTCTTCCACCAATAACATTTCTTTGGCATTTTCGTATGGAATTTCATAAGTAACTGTCGGCATATAAGAAATTGCGGACTTTGTTGGTTTTACAAGCAACCTATCATCATATATACCGCCAACGATTTTTCCACGATAATAGATAATAAATTCTCCCATCATTGCACGATATGTTATTTCTTGTAGTCTTTATATTTTTGATTAGCTCCCAATAGTAGTGTGTCAATTGCTTCGGATAATTCTTTTCTTACTTTATCAGGATTAGAAAAAGCATATCTTAATTGTAAAGTTGTATAACCATGAAGCATACCTGTTACCATGTTCAAAATTTCAGTGGTCTTATCTGGATTAAAGCCACATGAGCAAATAAGTGTTTTAAGTAAAGATAGATAATCATTAAAAATGATTGCTGTTTCCTCTGTTCCATTCCAACTAGCCCATTGAATTATTTCATAAACACCGGGATGTTCAATCATATAATTAAGATATTCAACTGCCACTAATTTTAATGCTGAATCCCCTGTCTTACCGATTGCTGCACGAATCATTTTTTCATTCATAGTACGCATACCACTATGTGCTATCTCCCTAAGAAGTTCATCCAAACTTCCTATATGATTATATAAGGAGGGGGTACGAATCCCTAAATTTTCAGCAATAGCTTTCAAAGAAACATTATGAAGTCCATTTCTATCAGCCATATCAGAAGCAGTTTTTATAACTTCGGCTTTTGTAACTCGCATATTCATTTTCCTCTTTCTATACATCATTTACTTCATTTTAAGTAATCAAATTAATGAAGTCAATAATTTGGTTAAAAAAAAATGAACTCTTGTATTGACAAACAGTCTTACAATATTTAAAATTACTAATGTAATTAGTTTTTATGTTATTCAAATTAGTTTACGAAAGGAAATACAAATATGTGTACAAGATTTGTGTATAATGGAAAAGAAACCATTGTTGGGTTCAATTTTGATATTGACCTTTCTGAATGGGAACATACTGTAATTGCCGAAAAAGACCGTTTTTTTATAGGGATAAAAATGTCCGATAATAAGTACCACTCTTTTCACGGAATCAATAGAAATGGGAATGTTGGCACATTGTTGTATGTACATGGAAATGACAATGCACAATTTTGCAGTAATGAATCATGCTATACAATAGCTGATTTGACAGAAAACTTTATAAAAGGCAATCTCTCTTTTGACGATTCATTGGAAATAGTGAAAAAAAAGAAAATTACTTATGCACCTGACACTACTATGCAGGCTATGTTTTCGGATAGAAATGGGCGTGTTCTCATTATTGAACCGGGGATTGGGTATCGCTTGGAAAAAGAAAAATATTCCTTAATAACAAATTACTCCATTTTAAAACCAGAATTGACTAATCCATATGTTTTATCTGGGGATAACAGATATGAAAAGGCAAAGGATTTACTGCAAGGATATGGAGAAAACTTCTCTATTTCCAACGCCTTTGATGTACTTAGGTCAGTACGTCAGGAAGGACTTTGGGCAACCAGAGTTTCTTTTATATATTCCGTTGCTAAAAATAAGGTATATTATGTGTTGAACAATGATTTCAAAAATATTGCAGAGTATCAATTCTAATATCACTGCAATTATAAACAAAAGTGGAGGATTTACATTTCCCCCACTTCCTTAGATTTGACAATACCATCTGCAACGCTTTCCATAATAACAAGGTCAGCGTCTGTGAAATTGTCTATTTTGTTTTCTAACTGCCTACGTTTGGTGCTTTTCACCTGACTGCTGGCAGGCAAGAAAAACTCATCCACTGATACATTCAGCAGAGATACAAGGTCGTAAAGCACCTGTAAACTTGGGTGCTGCCCTTTATTCTCAATGTTGGTTAAATAGCGTGGGTCAATCTCAATCATTGCTCCCACCTGTTCACGGGTCAAACCCTGTTTTTTACGGGCTTCTTTTATGGCAAGCCCCAACGCCCTGAAATCATATTTATCTTCTTTTTTACGCATAATACACCACCTCCATACATTTTACTGTTCCTGTTATAATAGTGACAGGTATAGAAAAACGTATTGTATAGTTGTACAGTTCCTATTATGCGTATCAAAGATAAAACTATGCTGCTGAAACGGAAATAAAAAAAACCGTTATTTGGCAGTACACTTTTCTTGCGTCAAAATCTCATAAATCTTTCCAGACGACGGTTTGACAAAAGCCGCCGTCTTTCTTTTTTCCAGAATATATGGAGGTTGTATTAAAGTCAGCTTTTTTTAGGCTCCGGCGGCTTACAGGAGGAAGCCGCTATGCAAAATATTTTCTTAAATATATCTACATTCGGTAAACCGTTAAAAAAAGCCATCTACCTACACTAGAAAATTCTGACCCTCAATGTGGTTTTTCAGAATACATAGAAAGAACTATCAAAGCACACAAACAGAAATATCGTCTGTTTGCGTGCTTTTTTAGTTGGAAGAAAAAGTTTTTAAATTTTTCTTTTCAAAACGCAACTGCACCCCCTGTCCTGTCGGGACTAAGAGCGAAAAGGGGGAAAGAAGCAGAAATTCCTATCAACTCGCTCCCTTTCAAGGCTGGAAAGGGGGTGAACAATGATGAAGCCATCTGAATTTCAGACAACCATAGAGAACCAGTTTGATTATATCTGTAAAGTCGCTATGGAGGATGAACGCAAAGACTATCTCAAAGCGTTGTCCAGACAGTGTAAACGGGAAACCCTGTTCTGTGATATGGACGATTACACCGTCAATCTGTTTTCTTCCGAAGACACCTATCCATCCCACTTCCATACTTTTGAAATGGATGGATTTACTGTCCGCATTGAAAACAGCCTGTTAGCCGAAGCATTAGAAAGTCTGGACGGAAAGAAACGTGACGTTATCCTGCGATATTATTTTCTTGGATTTGACGATACGGAAATCTCAAAAATTCTGGAAGTCAACCGTTCTACCATCCAGAGAAGAAGACACGCCGGACTGGAATTTATCAAAAAATTTATGGAGGACGAAGCATGACAGCAAAGCACCCTATGATTCCGTTTCCTGTGATTGTAAGAGCTACGGACGGCGATATTGAAGCAGTCAACCAGATTGTACGCCATTACAGCGGTTTTATTGCCAGCCGTTCCATGCGTCCCATGAAAGACGAATATGGAAATACCCACATGGTTGTAGATGAGACCCTACGCCGCCGGATGGAAACACGTCTGATTGCAAAGATTTTATCTTTTGAAATCAGGGAACCAAACTAGAAATAACGCTCGCCTGTGGAAGCGTGGACAAACCCATGCTTCCCAGACAGAGCTTGCCAGTCTATTAAAGTGCATTATCACCAGTGCATTTTAACAGGCTGACAAAGCCGGATTGTTCCTTGAAAAAGAAAGCGTCTAATCAACGCAGCATAAAGCAGCCGAATACGTTTCGATAGAAAGAGAGCCGTTGGGCTGGCACGCCGTAACCCACCAAAGGAGGGATGATACCGGATAGCGATTCCTGCCAGCGTTCCATAAGTAGCTTACCGCAGAGCTGCCGCCATGACCTTTCTATTGTGATAATGATACTTCCGTACAGCCTTAGTCCGTGTGATGATGTAGCACCGCTGGCAAAGGGTACGGCTGGATGAGAACCATGCAGGGGTGAGATTCCCATGAGCTTTAGCGAAAGCTGTTCGGCTTGCTTAGATACCATTTTGAATTAGAATTTTTCATTCAAAATCAAATAACTATTTGCAGGAAATACAATCTTAATATTACTTTTGCCACAAAATCTGATATAATATAGACAGATATTGAGGGTTCCATATCTGGTCTATGGAAAGGAGGAACATGATTACAGTAACAAAAAAAGACTTAATAGAACTGGGTTATGGAACTTCATTCGCAGCAGACATCATAAGAGAAGCAAAAAAACTTATGATTTCAAAAGGGCATACCTACTATCAGTCACGCAAACTGGACAGGGTTCCCAGAGAAGCTGTGGAAGAATTGCTAGGGATTACTTTTACTGATAAATCAAACTGATTGTACTTCTTGCACATTTATGTAAGGAGTGAAATCATGGCAAAAGACCCTATTAAGAAAGCAGAAAACGGAACTTATTATTTTAGAGCAAACTTAGGTTTTCATCCGATTACCGGAAAACAGATTCAGAAATACAAAAGCGGATTCAAGACAAAAAAAGAAGCCAGAGAAGCATATTCAAAACTTATGCTGACATCTACAGAAGAATTAACAGAAAAGAAACAGCAGCTATCTTTTCAACAGTTTATTGAGGAAACTTATCTTCCTTGGTATAAAACACAAGTAAAGGAAAGCACCTATCTGAACCGCCGTTCTACCATTCAGAAGCATTTTTCATACTTTTACAAAATGACGGTGGATGAGATAGAACCCATTAACGTCCAGAACTGGCAGCTTGAACTCGCAAAAGAATTTAGTCCAAACTATATCCGTATTGTACAGGGTATGCTCTCTATTGCCTTTGACAGAGCAGTTGTTCTCGGTCTTGCAAAGAAAAATCCATCACGAATGATAGGAAACATCAAGAGCAAGAAAACAAAAGTGGATTTCTGGACACTGGATGAATTTCAAAAGGTAATTTCCCTGCTCTACAAGGGAGATTATTACGAACATTACCTTTTCATTTCATACTGGCTCCTGTTTATGACCGGAATGAGAATCGGAGAAGCCGCAGCCCTGCAATGGTCGGACATCAACTTTGAAACCGGACTTTTAAGTATAACGAAGACGCTGTACTATAAAACAATGGACGAATACAAATTTGTGGAGCCAAAGACGCAAGCCAGTATTCGCACTATCTATATTGACACAGATACCATCAAAGAATTAAAAGCATGGCAGGAAGTACAGCAAAAGGTTTTAAAGGACTGCGACCTTGTACTAAGCTATAATGGGATTCCCACCAGTAAGCACACCCTCCCACGGGCATTAGAAAAACTTGCTGGATTGGCAGGCGTACACCGTATCAAAATTCATGCACTCAGACATTCCCATGCTTCCCTGCTCATCAGTATGGGAGAAAATCCTTTATTGATTAAAGAACGTCTGGGACATGAAAAGATACAGACCACGTTGGGAACCTACGGACATTTATATCCCAACACCAACGTAGAAGTTGCCAAAAAATTAACTGGTGTTCTCACCTATACTCCGGCAACAACCAGTGTTGCCGATTACACCAGCAATCAGCATACAGCAATCTATCACAGAGCAGTTGAATAAAAAAATGCAATCAAAATGCAATTCTAAAAGAAAAGAGCCTCAAAACCCTTGAAAATAAAGGCTTTGAAGCTCTGCTCCAACTATTCAACCTCAATTGTTTTACTGAATTTATCATTAATAATCCACGAACCCTTTTCTTTATTTACTTTAAAGGTAATTTTAGAATAATATTTACCATGCTCACCTGGTTGTGTCACTATAACTTTTTCTCCAGACTTATTTTTATATTCATGCTCATCTATTTTTTCATGAGTATGACTAGCAACAATTGCATCTATTCCATCTACTGTAGTTGCTAGTTCTTTTATTCTATTTCCTGGATGTTTTGGATTTTTTGGTTCTTCTCCTGAATGTACAACTGCAACTATTATATCTGGTTTTTTCTTTTTCATAACTTTTACCCATTTCTTTGCATCTTCCACTAAATCATTTGCATACAATTTATCCTTATATTGAAATTGCTCTTGTAAGTTTACATTTTTAAGACCTTTACCTACTTCTTTTATAGTAAGTCCCAATATTCCTACTTTTACATTACCTTCACTCGTCTCCACATCTTTTATAATATATGGTTTAACATAATTTTTACCAGATTGCCTATATATATTTGCCGATAACACAGAAATTGCCACCTGTTCAAAATCCTCTATAACAGCATCTAAAAGGCGTTCATCTGACCAAAATTCATCTTTTTCAGATACAAATTCATGATTTCCAAGTACTACTGCATCATACATTCCCTGATTCATATCCATGACCATTGGGCATCTACTAATCGTTTTATCACTATTATTATCTCTTATACTTTTCCACTCTTTATACCATTGAGTCATTTCATCTGTTTGAGGGTCTAAGAAGTCGCCTGCATCTACTACAACAGGTTCAATTGGGTTACTACGTTCATTAACAAGGTCAACTGTTAATTTATCAGAGAAATGTGAATGTAAATCTGCAGTAGCAACTATGCTTACTTCTTTATCAATTATTTTTAATTTACTAGACTTTTCCTTTATGTCCCACTTTCCATTCTCTTTATTTAATTTGAAATTAATCTCTGATACTCTATCTCCATGCCAACCTGGTTGTGTAACAATTACTTCATCTCCAGATTTATTTTTATATTTGTGTTCATCTATTTTTTCATGAGTATGACCAGCTACAATTGCATCTATTCCATCCACTGTAGTTGCTAACTCTTTTATTCTATTTCCTGGATTTCTATCTGTTTTAGGTTCTTCCCCTGAGTGTACAACTGCAACTATTATGTCTGGACTTTCTTTTTCCATAACTTTTATCCATTTCTTTGCATCTTCTACTAAATCATTTGCATATAATTTCCCTTTGTAATCAGCTTGTTCTCCAAGCTCTCTAGCTTTTTTATCCTTTTCAAAATCCTCAAGACCAAGGGTTTCCCCTACTTCTTTTATAGTAAGACCTAGTATTCCAACTTTTACATTGCCCTCATCTGTCTTAATATTTTTCATTACATATGGTTGTACATAATTTTCTCCAGATTGTTCATATATATTTGCTGATACCAATGGCATATTATTATTTTTAAAATCAGAAACCAGTTTATCAAGACTTTGCTTATCATTTGAAACAAATTCATTATCTCCCAAAACTACAGCATCATATTTCAACTTTGCCATATCTTTAACTATAGGTACTTCATCTTTACTACTCTTAATTATGTCATCATACTCTGCTCTACCATTTCTTTTAATATTAATTAACTTTTTTCCAGAAGACCATTCCCACATTTCTCTACTTTGTGTACCATAGAAATCTCCCGCATCTACCATAAGCAGATTTTTATTCTTTTCCCTTTCCTCATTTACATATGAAACCATAGAGTCTGTCAAAATTGAATGTAAATCACCTGTCCCTAATATTTTAATTTCTGTATCTTTTGCTTTAACTTCTGTATCTTTTGTACTTTGACACCCCACAAATAATACCATTAAAAATATCACCAATGGCATAATAACAAATTTTATTTTCATAAAATCCCCCTCTTAAATTTTTAGATTACTATAAAATTTAACGTCCTGCTTTATTTTAAACTATAGCAGTTTATATGATTATGGGCAATATTCATTTATTCAATAGATTACTATAATTTCTTTCAATATGCTAACAATAACTAATAGATGATTTTTAAGAAGAATGACAGTCAATTTATCTGCTATAAAAATACTGATTTTTATTTTGTATATTTACTCTAATTGCATATATGGTCTAAAGTTCATTTCTTTAGTCATTGGTGTAAAAAATTAAAAAAACTTCCTTGTACCACTCAGAGTTATTAAAGAAATAGTACAAGGAAGTTCTATTTAGAAAATTCTATCCAACATCTACAGAATATCCTTTTCCGACCTTACTATTTACAATCCAAGCAGAGATACTTTGCTCTGGATACATATGTAAATCATAAAACGATTCCCTGTATAAATTGGCTCTACCCCATGTAAATCAGATTTATTTCCCTTCATCCTCTTTAGGTGGAGTAATTATCACTCCTATAGAATGCATTCTTCTACCTTCTTCATGTGAGTTATTTCTTAGAGGTTCTAGTATACTAGCAATTTTTTTACTCACTTCAACTATCTCATCAATACTAGCATATACTGGACAGACAGAAAATCCTGAACCATCTTTTAGGATATCCTTTTCCTTTCTTTCAGCGTATTCATAAAATTCTCTTAAAAATCCCATCATATATTGAGTAAACAGTTGAGCATATTCTTCTCCAGAGTTCTCATCTATAATTTTGTTCACATCATCAGCTATATCTAACTTCATAGCATATACTTTTTCAACAGTTCCCCTTATTTTATTTTCTTCAACCACTTTTATAATATCATCTTTCAACATTTTATTAAGGTAACGATAAAGCGTTGCCTTTGATATATCTTGAAATTTTTCTCCTAATTGTTTAGCTGTAGTTCGATTATTTGAAAAAACTTCAAGCAATAACTTGCATTTAATTGGGTTTACAAAACAATCCATTAGTTTCTCATTCATATTATCTCCCCCTTATTTATATTATTAATAAGATAATATTATCATGTTGATAATATTAATTCAAGATTGATTGAAAGCTTTATACATATATCAACATACATCAATATCATTTTTACTATGACTTTTTATAGCTATCATAAATAATTGTAACAATTCTTATAATAAATCTCATAAAATTCTATTGTATTGCTTATTTATTTATCATTATAAAATTGATTGTACATGGCACTAATAAGTATTTTTCAAAAAATAAAAAAGTCCTTGAATTATTTACATAACTCAAAGACTTTACATCTCATGATTCAATACTAAGCTAATTTTGCTTTAGCAACTTCTGCTAATTTTGCAAATCCTTCTGGGTCTTGTATAGCCATTTCAGATAACATTTTTCTGTTAACTTCAACACCAGATAATTTTAATCCATTCATTAATCTTGAATAAGATATTCCATTCATTCTAGCAGCTGCATTTATTCTTTGTATCCAAAGTTTTCTGAAGTCTCTCTTCTTTAACTTTCTTCCTATATAAGCATTTTTTAATGCTTTCATTACGAATGTATTTGCTGGTCTATATAATTTGCTTCTAGATCCTCTGAATCCTTTTGCAAGTTTTAATATTTTCTTATGCTTTTTACGAGCGTTCATAGCTTTTTTAACTCTTGCCATCGTTATGACCTCCTTTTATATCCCTCTTCTATAGTTATTATTTACAATCTGTATCTTAGTATGGTAATAATTGTGCTATTCTCTTAGCATCTCCATCACTTACTAAAGTTGATTTTCTTAAGTTCATTTTAGTTTTTGCAGATTTTTTAGTTAATATATGTTTTTTAAAAGCTTTTGCTCTCTTTAACTTTCCAGTTCCTGTTTTCTTTAATCTCTTTGCTGCACCTCTATGAGTTTTCATTTTAGGCATGACAAATTCCTCCTCTCAGTTAATCATCTATTTTTTTGGATCTATAATTACAACCATATTATTACCCTCAAATGCAGGGGCTTTTGTTGGTTCTCCAAACTCTTTTATTATATCTAAAAACTTAAGCATAACTTCTTTACCTATGTCTTTATGTCCTAATTCTCTTCCTCTAAATCTAAGTTCAACTTTGACTTTATCCCCTTTTTTAAGGAACTTTATAGCATTATTAGCTTTCGTATTTAAATCATTTTGTTCAATACCTGGTCTAAGTCTTACTTCTTTTACAACTATAGTTTTTTGTTTTTTCTTAGCTTCTTTCTCTTTTCTCGCTTGCTCATATCTAAACTTTCCATAATCCATTATCTTACATACTGGTGGATTTGCATTCGGCGAGATTTGAACCAAATCTAAGTTTTTGCTATTAGCCATTGCTTGAGCTTCTTTAGTAGGCATTACTCCAAGTTGTTCACCTGTTGGTGAAAGGACTCTTATTTCCTTATCTTTTATTTGTTCATTGATTGCTAATTCTTTGCTAATTGTAGGACACCTCCAAAATTTTTATAAAATAAAAAGCGGATGACGTAATCATCCGCAATATAAGTTACCAAATTTAAACAAACTTAAATTAAAATTAAGCTTTAACTTATATTTACCTTACTAACCTCCGGCGTAAGGTGAGAAGCGGACTTCTTCTTTGTTTTATTCTTACCTTATTTACTATATCACTTAATCAAATTATTTGCAACTATTTTTTTTGTTTAGGAAAAATTTAATTACTTCCTACTACTAATTATATGTCTATACTACTCATTTTGCTATTAATTTTTAAATTTATACCCAAAATCCTTTTATATATGTATATTCTACATGACTCTATATATTCTACATAACAAATCCTATATTGTATTCTAATATAACACTATACTACCCAACAAATTCTATATTGTATTCTAATATACTACTATACTACATAACAAATTCTATATTGTACTCTAATGTACTATTATACTACATAACAAATCCTACATTATATTCTAATATGTTACTATACTACATAACAAGTCCTACATTATATTCTAATATGCTACTATACTACATAACAAATCCTATATTATATTCTAATATGCTACTATACTACACAACAAATCCTATAATTATATTCTAATATACTACCTACTACTTTGTGCTACAACAATTTCTCTATTTATATGATTTGTAAAATATAGTACAACATTTTTTATCATTTTCATTTCAACTAAATTTGTAATATTTTATTCAATACTTAATAAATACTTAATAAATACATGCTTTATAATACTTTATTCAATACATAAGTAGAAATCTCTATATACATAAATTCATTTTTTCATACATCTTACAAATTTATTTTTATTTAGATAACATGTATATTTTTTCCATGAAAAATAAATAATAAAAAATAGTAAATATGGAAAATATAAAATTGATTAACAATAATTAATTACCTGAGGTGTGAATATGAAAATGCTAAACAACTTTTTTAAGAAAATCAACAATCCAGCTCCTGTCTTTGCACAGACAAAAATGGAAAGAGATAATCAAACAGATGATTCACTTTCTACAAAACCAAAGACTACATTTAGAGACGTTGCTGGATTAGACGAAGTAAAAGAAGAACTATTTGAAATAGTCGATTTTATGAAGTCACCACAAAAATATCAAAAAATGGGTGCAAAAATACCTAAAGGAGTATTATTTTATGGTCCTCCAGGAACAGGTAAAACCCTACTTGCATCTGCTGTAGCTGGTGAAACAAACTCATCATTTTTCAATGTTACCGGTTCAGAGTTCGTTGAAAAATATGTAGGTGTGGGAGCAAAAAGAGTTAGAACTCTATTTGAAAAAGCTAGAAAAGAAGCTCCAAGTATAATATTTATAGACGAAATAGATGCTGTAGGAGCAAAGAGACATCTTGAAAGTAACAACGAAAAAGACCAAACACTAAACCAACTTTTAGTTGAAATGGATGGATTTAATAAAGATTCCAATGTATTAATAATAGGTGCTACCAATAGACTTGACTTATTAGATGAAGCTTTACTTAGACCAGGAAGATTTGACAGACACATTCATATAGGTGCACCAAACTATCACACTAGATTTGAAATTCTAAAGGTACATACAGATGACAAACCTATAGACAAATCTGTAAATCTAGAACTTTTAGCTAAAAAAACTCATGGTTTCAATGGGGCTCATCTTTCAAATATAGCAAATGAAGCAGCTATATTTGCAGTTAGAGATGACAGTGAGTGTATTACATCAGAACATTTTGACAAGGCACTTGAAAGAGTTATTGCAGGGTTAGAATCTAAAAACTCTGCACTGGTTGAAAAAGAGAAAAAAATAGTAGCATATCATGAAGCTGGACATGCTCTTGTAAGTGATATAGTAGGAATTTGTCCTATACAAAAAATATCTATAGTTCCTAGAGGACAAGCATTAGGTTATGTTCTTCAATTACCTGATGAAGATAGATATATTTATACTAAGGATGAGTTGATTGGAAAAATAAAAATATTACTTGCTGGAAAGGCTTCAGAAGAATTAATATTTAATCATAAATCTACTGGTGCAAAGGACGACTTAAAGAAAGTCACTGAAATAGCTAACCAAATGGTTTGTGAATATGGTATGAGTAACTTAGGATTTATGACTATTGATGGAAATGATAAGACTTTCTTATGTGATAAGGTTCAAAAGGAAGCAAATCGTATAGTTGAAATTTGTTATAAAGAGACTTTAGAGATGTTAAAGGATAATCTTGAAGATTTACATTCTGTTTCTAAATTCTTATTTGAAAAAGAAACTATGACTCATGAAGAGTTAAAAGATTTGATAGGAAAAGAAGCTGTAAACTAATATAGTTTTAAAAATTTGAGGCTGTCTCAAAATAGAGATAAGCCTCTTTTTATTGTTAAAGTTATAAAAATACATTTGATTTTATACAAAAAAGTGCCTCATAAACTAAAAATTTCATTTTGAGACACTTACATATTTTAATTACATATTTTAATTTTGTCTATTTACAGAATATTATATCTACATAAAACTAAACTGCTGTAAACTTAACTACCTCCAGTAATGTTTGAAGTGGTATAAAAGCTAGTAGCCTAGTTTCTACACTTATAATTTATATTTTACATAACTAAATTTAGTAGATTTTTATACTCACAATTTAGAACGATTGAAAACTTAAAAATTTCTTATCAGATATCTACAACTTAATTAGGTATCTATCACTTGATTAAATATCTATCACTTAATTAGGTATCTATCACTTGATTAAATATCTACCACTTAATTAAATATCTACCACTTAATTAAATATCTACCACTTAAAGTGTAGAACCTCTTTCAATCAATTCAGGTTTTAACATTTCAACGACTGACTCTGGATTTTCTTCATTTAATAAGGACTTAAGTATGTTAATTGTTTTTTCAATCAACAAATCTAGTGGCTGTCTAATCGTCGTTAAATTATAACTCTTCCATGAAGCCATTTGAATATCATCATATCCTATCACTGATAAATCCTCTGGCACCCTCAACTTGTACTCAAACCTTGCAGCATCCATTACACCAATAGCTATCAAGTCACTTGTGCAAAAAATTGCTGTTGGAGGATTTGATAATGCTAACATTCTCTTACCTGCTTCATAACCAGAATCATAATCATAGTTTGCAGATTCTTCTTTAAGGTTATGAATCCCACTTTGTCTTAACTTAGAATAAAATCCAATTTTCTTTTCCATTTCTTCACTTGTTTCTCTCGTAAATTGAATATATCCTATATTCTTATGACCTTTCTTAAGCAGATATTCAGCAGCCATTCCCCCACCTTCAATTGGGTCTACATAGACTGTACTTATTTTTATACCAGGTATAAAACGATTAAAAAGAATCACAGGAATATTGTTTTCTTCACAAGTCTCAGCCATCACCTTATTCATGGCCGAAGCTGTAATAATCACAGCTTCTACTTGAAACTGAATTACTTTTGAAATTATACTATCTATACTTTGTTGTCTAGGAACTTTAAAAACGAGACACTGTTTACCTATCTCTTGAATTTTTTCTACAAATAAATTGATAATTCTATTGTAAAATGGACCTAGACTATCACCAACTATCAATCCTATAACATTAGTTTTTCCACTAATCATTCCCCGTGCTACCAAATTAGGAACATATCCTATTTCGTTTGCTACACGAAAAATTCTTTCTCTTACTTCAGGTTTTACGCCCTTTCCATTTGCACTACCAAATGCTCTTGAAACAGATGATTGAGATACTCCTGCCAATCTTGCAACATCTTTTGAGGTAGCCGATTTATTATAATGAACTTTCTTTTGATTCATTTAGTATTTCTCCTTAAATATCTAGTATTTCTTCTTAAAATTGTATCAAAAATAATATAATATATTGGATAATAAAAAAAGCTAATACAATTAGTTCTTGTTTACCTAAAGAAAATGGCACTATAGATACTCCATCTACTTTATCCATTCCTTGAGAAATAAGGTGATTTCTCATACCAAATGCAGTGTATTTTTTAATATCATCTACATTATGATTTTTCTTTAAAATTACACTAAAAATATATCCAAATATCAATGTTATTGTAGCACCTATTGCTGGATTCCACAACCAACTCACATTATATTTATTAGAAATAAAAAATCCTAAAACTAACCCTACAATAAAACCAATAGATACTCCTTTATCATTAGCTTTATATGTAAACATTGCTAGTACAAATGCACCTGTAGCTGGACCAGCAAAGTATGAGATATAGTTACCAACAAGGTCAAGAATTGATTTGATGCTTCCTCCAAATCCCATAATAATAAAACCTGTCATAACAACTCCTATAACTACAGTTATAATCATTGTAACTTTTAATGATGATTCTTTGTTATCTTTTTTGAAATAAAACTCATAAATATCCTTCGTAAAAACAGTTGTCATACTGTTTAATATAGAGTCGATACTAGACATTGCTGCTGCAAACACACCTGCAATAATAATTCCAATGGCTCCTACTGGAAGTTCATTTAAAATAAAAGTAATCATTATTTCATTTGAAGTTTCAAATGACCTTCCCCCATAAAAAACAAATAAAATTACTCCTACCAATAGCATAAAGTAGTAAACTAAATTCATAACAAATGCACTAACTACAAAAGAATTTTTTGCACATTTTAAAGATTTAGATGTTAAAACTCTTTGTACTTGAGATTGGTCAAAACAAAAGTATCTTATCCACATTACAGTTCCACCAATTAAAGTAGCCCAAAAAGTATTTGTCACTGAAATATCCCTACTGAAATCAAATGTATTTAATTTTCCACTCTGTTGTGCAATTTGTAATGTATCAAAGAAACTTAGATTCATTCCTTTTAAGGCTACAATAATTACTATAAATACAGCACTTATTACTACTATCATTTGAATACTATCAGTCCATATAACTGCCTTAATCCCACCTAATAGAGTGTATATAATTGATACAAGTACAACTATTGGGACTAAAGCATAAAGTGACCAGCCAGTAATCATTTGAATAATAAGCACTGGAATATATACCATAGAACTAACTTGAATCAATGAATTAATAAAAAATTGAATAATAGTTAATCCTCTTGAATAATTTCCTAAACGAAGTCCCATATATTCATATATAGAGGTTATTTTTAATTTATAGATAACTGGGGTGGTAATGCTCAGTGCAAAAAATATTGCTAAAGGTACTGTAATATTAACCATTACTGGATACATTCCATCTACATATGCCCATCCAGGACCACCTATAAAGCCATTTGCACTAATCATAGTAGCTGCAACTGATAAAGCAATTGGAATCCATGGCATTGACCTACCTGCCAAGAAATAATCTTCTTGATTTTTATTATCTTTTCCTGAATAATAACCAATAACTAACATTAATAGCAAATATCCTATTATAATACATACATCAATTGATGAAATCATAAGCCACCCCTTTCTAAGTAACAAAATAAATTCCTAGTATTTTATTTTTTATTATTTAACGTCTCCGGTAAGAATAACCATACAATAGCACCTGCTACAAAGACTGCGATTGATATGTAAAAGATAGTCATCATACCTAAAGTACCAGAAGCTGTACCAGCTATAGCAGGTATTGCAAACGTAGATATAATCCTTCCTCCATTAAATGACATACCAGATGACAACGAACGATATTTACTTGGGAACAACTCTGTGTAGTATGCTCCCCATGCTCCAGAATATCCAACAGCAACACCTAGTAATACTGATATCATATAGAATGTTGTTGTATTATCTCCACCTAATTTTGTATATATAAAAACAAATACTGCTGCTAATGCCATACCTATAAAAGGTATTTTTCTTCCAAATTTATCTGCAATTGAACCCCAGAATAAATATCCTACTAATTGACCAATTCCTTGTAAACTATATATAGACCCAGCCACTGCTGCTGACATTCCTATTCCTGTCACTAGGTATGTAGTTGCATTATTTGAAAATGCTGAATATGCTGTAAAATTTGCACCTGATAAAAGAATCGTTCCCAATCCAATCCATAAGTATTTTCCCTTATACATACTTATATAGCTAATCTTTTCACCAGTTTCTTTTCCCTTTTTAACTAATTCCTTTGTATACTCCAAATCATCTGGCACAAAGAAGATTGCTAAGATAGCTCCAACTATAGGTGGTATAATCGCAGTATACATCAATATTTGCCAATTTGCATCACCTAAAACGCCATATACTTTCCCACCAAAAATCATTGCTAATGAAAATAAAGCAGTTAATATAGCAGCTAACTTACCACGATATTTACTTGGAAACATATCTGCAACTAAAGGCATAGCTGTTCCAAATACGCCTCCCAACACTACTCCTGTACACAAACGTGCTATTTTCCATAACATAATATTTGTAGGAGATAACATTGGTATAAATGTTGTCAATCCAATCAGTAAAGCAACGCTAATTAAAGTCCTCTTCTTCCCAATTTTTGTAGAAATCACCCCAAAAATAAATGTACCTGGAATTGTACCAAAAGACATAACTGCAAATATTTCTTCTGTTTGTTTTAATGAAAAACCAAATCCCCCATCTGCTAAAGCATAAATCATTGTTGGTTTAATAAAAGTACCCACCATAAAATTGTAGCAATAAAAAAAGTATATTAAAGCAATTGAAAAAAATGCAATTCCTCTTTTTAGGTTTGAATAGTCTTTTCCTAATATGATATCATTTTCTATTTCAACCGTTGTTTTCATATTTTTATAATTCCCCCTTTTAAATTTAGTCATAATTTTGCTAAAAGTTTAAACATCTATTTTTCATATACATTCCCCACTTAAATTTTATAAAGCAATACTTCCCTATATACATTTCAAAACTATTTATACTCTAAACAGCTTTATTCTTCTACTCCCATATACATTTGTTTTAATACATCCATACCATCAAAAGTTATCCACTCCTCCTTTACTTTACCTTGTAGTATATGATAATGATTGATTCCCATTACTTCTATATGCTTTCCAGAAGGCTGTCCAAAAAATCCTATACCTTCATTTATTCCACGTAATCTCCATCTTACAGATACATCATAACCTTCATTTTTTTCTCTTTGATTACAAGTTACTCTTTCCACTTCATAACTTCCATTTGGAATTGATGCAAGTAAACTTACAATCATTCCTTGAATCTCATCATAACCATTTAAATCTTTATCACATATAAAATGTACTACTGCATTATCATGATAGTATTTTTTAACTTCATTTATATATTTATAATTATAAATACGGCTTGTCATTTCAAGCATCATTTCGCCAACAGAATCATCTTTTGCTTGATACTTAGTTGGCATAAATTGACCATCCATAGATTCACAGATACCATAAGTTGATTGTAAACTAAGCACTTTAGATTCACTTGCCTTTGCCATACTCTTTGCTACTTCCTGAGGGTTTAATCCTAATTGAGTAACAATCCATAAATTATCTCTAACCAACCATTCTTCGTGGATTCTATTGTTAGTTGTGGCACAATCAATTACAGTTCTAAAGTTTATTTTTCTACCTGTTGCTGGTCCAAAATTACTATCACCTAAGTTAGTTGCTGTAGACAAAACACGGTGAGAAGATAAAAAACCATCAGCACCAAAGTTAGACCATATTACATTTTGACCAATTAATCTTCTATCAGGAAACGCATGTAATGTTTGAAGAGTATTGGAAATAACATCTTTAATACCAACTAAATTTGAAGAGCCACAATGCATTGTAACATTATTGTGATATGTATCATAAATAACACCTATACCTTTTTCTTCCCAGATATTATGTGTAATCTTCATAATATAATCTACAAAATCTCTATACTTAGAATCAAATCCAGGTATTTCCTGTTCCCTTTTTGTCTGTTTTGAAAAATCATTGTAATCCATTACTCCAACAGGCGTTACTTCTAATGAATCTCCATAGTAAATTTTTGTAGATGACATATTATCTTCCCCCTTAAATATAACTTTTTTATTTTTTTCAGTAAGAGTATTTGTATTTAATTTATCTGTATCCACTGTATCTATGTTAACTTTATTTATGTCGGATTTATTTGTGTTTGTTTTATCTATATTCCCTTTATCTATATTTCCTTTATCTATATTTCTTTTATATGTGTTCGTTTTATTCTCATTTGTTTGATTTTCATTTATATTACTAAAATTAGTTTGATTCATTTTAGCTTTGTTTTCTTTAACCGTACATGATTCAAGCCCACTTGTAGAAACTTCTTTTTCTTCCTCTTTACTTGTTACATTATTTTTGTTGGTAGATGCCACTTTATATCCCCCTTTATTTCAGAATACGTATGCATAACTAAGCATTAAAAATACTTTTAGTTCTCTCAAGAATATCAAGCCCTTGTTGTTTCAACCAATAAGGAATATCAATTAACACCCAGTTTTCTTGAAGTTTATCGCCCTTACGATAATAAACATCAACAACTTGCATATCTGCTTTAACCTCTCCACCTGGTAATCCTAAAAAACCTCCACATGGTACATTAGTCAGATTAGGCCATCCAAAGAAACAAGCAAAATTACCTTCTGCAAATCTACATACATGCCCATTGAAAGTCTTTCCTTTTAAATTATTTCTAAATGGTAGCTGGTGTTGCTCTTGATATCTAGGTATAGTATAAGAAGCACCAATTCCACCTGGACCATACCAAATCATATCTTTAGCCCAAGATTTTTCAAGTATTTCTGGTGGGCATCCCATAGCACCACTTTCATTTAGTTCAGATAAATCATCTACCATTTTATTTACTAATGCTAAAGTTTTTACTCCTTCAACTTCATCTGCATCTTCAAAAAGTAATCCATTATGGTCAATTGGCCCTGGATATACAAAATATGAACCTGTTTGTGGTGGCAATGGATTAACTCCTGCTTGAATCATAAACCCAATTATATCTACAAATAATCCAGTTTTAGCAATTTTACCATCTTGAACACAGTTAAATTCTGCATATCTTAAACTAATCATTTTACGAGTATGTTTAATGCCAAGCCAATCGTTATCAAAAAGTCCCATAAAATGCCCCATACTCATTACCCATTCACTATTGTCAATCTCATTTGTTCCTGCAATGAAAATATCTTGTCGTCTTTGCATATTACTCAATGATTTTTTTAAAGGCTTCCAAAATACATCTGCTACATTTTCAGTGCCTTCTTGTTCACGAAATGGATACACACCTTTCCAGTTATAATCTGATTTCATATGTTGCTTTAAGACATTTTCAACCTCATCCCCAGTAGCATTTTCTAATGCTTCAAAATAATTTCTTACAACTTTTTTTGAATCCTGATATTTTCCCATAATTATCTCCTCCCAGATTTATTTAAGTTATAAATTAACTTTCTCATTTCATGCATACGATTTCCTTTTTAATGATTTTTTAGTTGTTTTAAGTTTATTTTATGAATACATATGCATTTTTCTAAATATTAACATATATCTAAAAAATTGTAAAGAAAATGTTATCATAAAAATTTAATTTTTGACTTATATCTATTTAAAACAACAGAAAAGGTTTAAAACGTAATATTCTACTGGGTCTACCATACTTGCTCATAAGCTGTTCACTCACTACCTCACAATAACCAGAATCACACAATCTAAGTATAATCCTGTCCATAGTTCTAATACTTACACCACATATAGTAGCTAATTCCTTTGATGTAAATTTAGTTTTTCCACTATTTATTATTTTATTGAACACTTTATATACACTTTATATACAGTATTAGTACTTAACCCTATCTCTGTAGCAATTTGATAAAATCGTTCATCAAAGCTATTTTTCTTTTTCACAGTATTTTGATAATTATATTTGTAAAATTCAAGTATAAACTCTATGTAATCATCTTCTATATACTTTTACTCTGTACAATATTGTTTCACACCTATAAATATAATCAGACAACATAAAATATTTTTGCGTTTTTTCAAAAAGTTGCTATTTAAAGAACTTATTTTAAATCTGTACATGAAGTAAATAATTCAAAAGCATTATTATTCTAACTACTCAACATTAAATACTTACTATTTTCTAATTACTCAATATAAACACTTACTATAAAACTAAATATATAAATGGCTTCTAAAGTTTAATATATCTACATGGCTTTATATATGAGGGGAAAATACTAGAAAAAAATATATTATAGAATATTTGTATAGAATAGGCAAAACTTTCAAACTTAAATTTATCAAATAATCATAAAAAAAGTGAACCATCTATAGTAAAATTTTATCTAATAAGTGAAAGGCAAAAAAGTAGCGCTACGATTTGCATAGAAGGGAAGGAACTTAGTTGGATAAAACTACATTTACAAACAATATACTTGAATCAGAACAGACTTTGTATCGAGTATCTAAGTCTATTCTAGGAAACGACCAAGACTGTGAAGATGCCGTCAACAATGCTATTTTAAAAGCATATGAAAAGTTGGATTCTCTTAAGGAAGAACAATACTTTAAAACATGGCTGATTAGAATAGTCATAAATGAATGTAATTCATTAAGACGCAAACGATTAAAATCTCTATCATTTGAAGATGTCTTCAAAAACAAAAAAATTGATGAAAAAGATGACTATAGCGATTTGTATACTGCTATTCAAAGTCTACCTAAAAAAATTAAAATTCCAATAGTCCTTTACTATATTGAAGGTTATTCAGTAGATGAAGTTAAGGAAATATTAGATATACCTCAAGGAACTGTAAAAAGTAGATTATCAAGAGGAAGAAGATTATTAAAAACTAAATTAGAAAACACGGAGGTAATCATATGAATAAAAATATATTAAATAATTCGTTTCCAGAAGTTCCAGAAAGTTTTCATAATAGTTTAAGCAAAACACTAAATAGTTTACCAGAAAGAGAGGAAAATTATAAAATGATTAATAATAAAACACACAAATTACCATTTAGAAAAGGCTTAGTTGCAACTTTAGCCATTACTTTGATATTGAGCACAACAGCCCTTGCAGTAGGACATATATATAGTTTGGTTGGAAAATCAAGTACCAAGGCTACCTATACATCTATCCCAACTACAGAACAAGTAAAAAAAGACTTTAACTTTACCCCTAATATAGTTTCTGAATTTAGTAATGGATATAAATTTAAAGGAGCATATACTGTAAATAAAAAAGCATTTGACAAAGAAAATAATGTTTTAGGAAAATCAAAAGCACTTAGTTTTGAATATAAAAATGGCAATGATGAAATATCTCTTGACACAGCAAATAATGTACTTGGGAAGAGTTCTGACAATCTAAAAGTTGTAGATACTTACAAAGATATTAATATTTCTTATGAAGCATTCGCACAAAAGTTTGTACCAGAAGGTTATAAAATGACAGAACAGGATAAAATTGATGAAAAATCAGGCAAATACACATTTAGTGTAGGGCCAAATAATGAATCAGACAAAGTTGAAGTTAATAAATTTAAGTTTTTGACATGGAAACAAGATGGAGTTTACTATTCTTTTACAGTTCAAGACTCAAATTTATCTATGAATGACTTAGTTAAAATGGCTCATGAAGTAATAGATGCAAAATAAACATAAGTAATAATAAGTTGTTTATGAGTTTATTATTTATGACTTTAATTTTTTTATTAGTAAACATAGTTGTATCTTCCATCTTTATATTTTCTTTAAATTTAATATATAAAATTTTAGATATTTAGCTACCTTCAAAAGAACCATTATTAAAAAGCCCTTAAAAATATTTCTTTTATATGGATTTTTAAGGGCTTTAACTTTATTTTATATAAGTGTAAGCTCCATTTGAATTACTTCTTCTTTTACAGGTCTATCATTCCATGTAAAACCACTAGATATTGTATTTACCTCTACAAACCCTAAAGATTTATAAACATGAATAGCTCTACTATTACTTTTAAATACATCAAGCTCAATTTTTTCATACCCATATTCTTTTGATAAATCAATAATTTGTTTTAAAAGACTACTTCCGATACCTTTTTCCCTATACTCTTTAAGAATACCCATGCCTAAATAACCAACTTTTTCAGTTTTAGGTAAAACGTCACACCAACCAATACAGTTATCTGATTCTAAATCAATTATAAACAGTTGTGGTAAGTTTTTATTTATAATATTTTTTATAAATTCAACTGTTTCTTCAAAAGGAAAGGCTTCATCCATAGCTAGATATTTCCTCTCTTTTGCTATTTTATCAAAAGTTTGCCAATACGAATAAATATACTTTTCTTCTGCCTTTATAAATTTTATGCCTTCTATCAACTTAACATTTCCCCTTTTTAATTTGTGATTGTAGTTAACTTATTTTATATGATTCTAGTTTATAATGCTATATAAATTACTATATATTAGCTTAAAATATCTTTGTATATTTCTATAAAATTAAAACCAATATATCTATCTCTTGTATCTCTATTAAAATAATTTTTAATAGTATAATAAATATAGTTATTTAATCTTTTGAGTATATATACTTAATCATTTTGAAATTTGATTTAAAGTATAATAAAATATATAAAAAAATATATAAAATGGTACTATAAAATTTTTAATCTTCATCAATACCTTTTTTGCTTTCATTGTTAAAACTATTTTTTCTATTAGTTTATTTCTTATAAAGCAAACATTTAGTATTAAAATATATATCACACAATAGTATTTGCAATTTAACTTTAAAAAAATAAAAATACCCAACTGACCTAAGCAACTCGATTGGGTATAAATAATCTAAAAAATCATTTTTGTATAAACTCTTTATTTAACTTACATTTTTATTTACCTTCTACTTTAATTCAACTTATATTTCTATGCTTCTTATACTCTCATTCAACTTATATTTCTACTTATCTTATACTTTTATAAATTCATCACAATTATTTAGTTCTTGCTATCAAAGAAATTGTATTAAAATACTTTCCATTCTCTACTTCCATCATTTTTTTGTCATTTATAGCATATGAATTATCACAATTTATCCAATCCTTCCAAGCTTCATCATGACAATTTAAAGCTTCACATTTCTCTACAATCACAGACTCCGATTCAGACCAAAGTTTATTCCACCATGTAATTGAATGGAAGTTCATATTATCTTGCCAAAATGGAATGAGTTCATCTGGTATACAATCCACGAAATCTTCTTTTAATCCAGGCATTGCCATAGCAAGTATTCCCCCCTCTTTTACAAGAGGTGATATATGATTGTCTAAAAATCCTTCTTTGTTTCCAAAATAGTGATAAGAATCGATACTTATCACCGCATCAAAGAAACCTTCTGCATAAGGTAGTTCATGTGCCTCTGCCTGTATTGGAAATATTTTATCATCCAATTTAAACTCTTTAAATCTTTTATAGTTTTCAGTTGGTTCTATCCATAAATCTGTTGCAAATACAGTAGCATCAAATTCCTTTGCTAAAAATATCGAAGATATACCTTTACCACAACCTAAGTCTAAAATACGCATTCCCTTTTCTAGTTTTATCTTACTTGTTAATTCTTCCAATATTTTTATACAATTAGGTCCCATCATATTTTTCATGAGAAAGTCCTTATCGTATTTATTACTTTTTGTAAATATCATTCTATCTTTCCTTTCCCTATCAGTTATTATTTATTAAATTTTATACGTTTGATTTTTTATTTTTTATATGCTTCTTATATTGAGCAATCTCTTTTTTATTCATTCTTTAATAGGCAATTTTAATGTGTAATTTTATCCACTCTGTGATAGTAACTTTAATGAATAATCTTATCTACTGTGATAGTTAACTTTGATGGGTAATTTTATCTACTCTACAATAATCACCTTAATGAGTATCTTATCTACTCTATGATAATTATTTTAGTGAGTAATTTTATCTACTCCACAGCAATCGCTTTAATGAGTAATCTTATCCACTCTATGATAGTTATTTTAGTGAGTAATTTTATCTACTCCACAGTAATCGCTTTAATGAGTAATCTTATCCACTCTATAATAGTCACTTTAATGAGTAATCATAATTTTTATATCATTTTAGATACTTACTCTAATAAGAAGTCATTTTCTAATACTTAATAAGTTTTAATTACTTCCACTTTAACCTATATACTAATTAACTTATTTAATTTAGTGCATATTTGACACTTTACCTTTTATTATACCATTTATTATCATAAATATAATAATTCTATTTTTTTAAAATAAATATTTATAATAATCTAAAATAAATATTTATAAATTCTAATCAATCCTAAATAATAATTTAAAATACATCAAAAAATAAACTAAAAAATATCGAAAAATAATTTAAAATACATCAAACCTAAACCTTCTAATCAGCAATTAAAAGTCTATTTTCTTAGTTTAAAAAATAAAGATAGATTTTTTCAAAACACTGGATAAATAGGTAAAAAAATAAACAGTTAGTAAAATAAATTTTTACTAACTGTTTATTTTTATTGTTTAATATGTCCTATAAATCCTCTAAGTAATATTTTCCTTGCAAAAATTCTGATTCTAAACCTAGATTTTTAAAATAATCGACCATGCCCATACACGCAAATTTTTCTGTAGAATAATGAGTAGCACCTATAACATTAATTAAATTATCTTTTGCTATTTGATGGAACTCTAATACTGGTTCAAAATGTTTTAAAGGCTTAGTAAACCCAGTAATATATAGATTTATACCAAGTTCAGCAACTTCTCTTGCTACAAATGGATAACTTCCTCCCCCTGCTGCAATAGCAACTAAACCATCTTTTAATACAGAATCTCCATAATCATACAATTTCACATCATGACCAACAGATTTTTTAATTAATTCCTTAATCTCTTCTATTGATTTTAGTGATGTTTTACATATAACTCCTACCTCAATTTTATCGTCATATTTACAAAATGGTTTGACTATTTCTAAACCCAGAGCTTTTGCAAAACTAACAGAAGTTGAATAGTCACTATAGTTGTCTAGTGGAGAATGTAATACATAAAAAGAAATTCTACGATTTTTCATCTCTTCCATATAAGATAGTGGTATGTCGTGAAATGGAAAACCTTCATCTGATGCTATGTATCCCATTGCATGATGTGAAAAAATTAAAATATCTTTTTCATCTTTATCTATAACTTGCTTAATTATTTCTTTATCAGGAAAAGTAGTTGTGTATACTTTATTAATATTTTGAGCATTATCTAATACTAATCCTATGTATTTTTTTCTAAATTCTGGAGTAATAAAATCATTTTCAAAATTCATAAAACTCCAATCATCATTAATATTTTTAATATTAAATTCTAAATCTAATTTTTTATAAAGTTCAATTGCCTTAATAATAACCACTCCTTTATAATAATATTGAATTACTACATATTAATATAGAAATTTCACGATAATAAACTTTATACGTTTAAGTATTCCTACTTCAAATTAAAAATATTATAAATATTCAAATTTATTAATATATTTTAATATTATATTTATTTTTTCTTTATTAATATTTTCTTTATTTTAATTTAATTTATGACATTTGTCAAATACTAGTCCTATATATTATCTTGAATTAGTTCTACTACAATTAATTTCTACTAAATAATTATAATTTAAACAATCATTCCTTACTATTTTCACACTGCTTTACAAATTCAATTGGATGTTGAATTATTTTAGAAGTTTCTTCTACAGAATATCCCTCAGATAAATATCTTCTAGCTATAACTTCCATAGACTCTCCTATCTCAATAATATGCTTATCTGGGTCATAAATACGCACTACTCTTTGTTGCCATTCATGTTTTAGTGGCTTATGGACAAATTCTACATCTTTATAATAATTGAGTTTTTCAATAAATTCGTCAAAATCATCAACCTCAAAATAAAGTTCCATATTATTTGATTTTTGTATAATTGTGTCTGGATTAATCCCTGTAAGCCATGCGAAGTCTTCTTGTATAGCAAATCCTCCTTTAAATGTTACATTTTTACCTAAGTCCAATTCAATTTCTTGCTCAAATAATTCTTTGTAAAATTTTTTTGATACTTCAATATCCTTCACTGCTAATAATGAAACCTGATATTTCATAAATTTTCCTCCTAATTTTTTATTTCTATTTTTTCAGTATCTTCTATTAACATTTTTTTCTCTATCTCTTCAGTACCTTTTATTAATCCTTTATTTTTACTTTTTTAGTATCTTCTATTAACACTTTTGTTTCTACCTCTTCAATATCTTATATCAATCTTTTATTTTTTCAATACCTTCTATTAACACTTTTATCTCTATCTATTCAGTACTTTCTATCAATCTTTTGTTTTTATTTTTTCAATATCTTCTATTAATACTTTTGTTTCTACCTCTTCAGTATCTTATATCAATCTTTTATTTTTTCAATATCTTCTGTTAACACTTTTATCTCTATCTCTTTAATATCTTATATTAATCCTTTATTTTTATTTTTTCAATATCTTCATTAATTCCTATTTATTTTATCATCTTAAATACGAAAACACTGTGTCATATTTTCAAAATATATATTATCATCTATATTAAAGCTTCACAATTTATATTTAATAATTCTCTTTAATTACACTACCTCTATTTAAAAAGCTACCTTAATTATACTTATAAGTAAAGGTAGCTTTTTAAATTTAATTAAATAGAATATCCACTATTAATTTTTATTTAATTTATTTAGATTCACATTATAGTATCATAATCCACTTATAACCATTTGTCATATTACTTAAGTAGACTAATATATTACATAAATACACTTACATACACTTTATATTGATGCTATAAGAAATACGTTTGCTTATACGTCTTTCTCCTCTTCTTTTAGATTTTTTATCCACTCTTCAATAAGTAAGATATCATCTTTGCTCAAATTAATATTTTCATGTAATGACAACAATAAACTTTTTATAGAAGAATCATGAATATTTCTAAAAAAATCTCTTGTCTCAACTCCTATGTATTCCTTTTCTTTAATTAAAACTTCATAATGCGTATATTTATCTATCTTTTGAGAATTTAGAAATCTTTTTACTACTAATCTAGATAAAAGAGTCAAAGTTGTCGTTTGTTTCCATTGATATTTTTGCTCCATTCCTAAAACAATATCTCTAGATGTTACTTTGGAATCTGATTTCCATATAAATTTCATTATCTTTAATTCTGATTGTGGCAACTTTTTTATAGTCATGATAAAACCTTGCTACTCAGAATATAGACAAGCAATATCCATAATAAAATTTTTCGATTAAATACATCTTATACGGATTTATATAAGCTCAGACTTATAAGATATTTTTCAATCTTAATCCTAAATTTAGCTATTTGTACACGGTAAATATATATAAATAATGTCAAAATTCTCTTGTATTATATTGCTTAATTTTATGAAATATTTTGTACTCAGCTATCTATTTTGGATACTTGTCCAGTAGCTCTCCTTTCTTTTAAACTCTTTGATTTTAAATATTTGTATTTCAGTAAATACTACTTCCTAAATTTTTTATTTACTACAACTTATTACTGAACTTCCTACTTCCTAAACTTTTTATTTACTACAACTTATTACTGAACTTCTCACTTACTAAATTTCTTACTTACTATAAATTATAACTAAACTTCTCACTTACTAAATTTCTTACTTACTATAAATTACTACTAAACTTCCTACTTTCTAAATTTCTTACTTGCTACAAATTATTACTAAACTTCCTACTCCCTAAATTTCTTACTTGCTATAAATTATTACTAAACTTCCTACTCCCTAAGTTTCTTACTTGCTACAAATTATTACTAAACTTCCTACTTCCTAAATTTCTTACTTGCTATAAATTATTACTACTAAACTTCCCACTTACTAAATTTCTTACTTACTACTACTTATAACTAAACTTCCCACTTCCTAAATTTCTTACTTACTACCACTTATCACTAAACTTCCCACTTCCTAAATTTCTTACTTACTACCACTTATAACTAAACTTCCCACTTCCTAAATTTCTTACTTACTACCACTTATCACTAAACTTCCTACTTTCTAAATTTCTTACTTCTTAAGAATAATGTTAATTTTAATTTTAAGATTATAGTTTTTGCCTTGTTTAATTGAAACATTCTATATAATTATATCCTTCTATTTTAGAGTTTTTTTATTTATATATTACAAAGTTTAAATTTTTTCATTAATTATATTATAAATTTCCCATATATTTCAACATAAATACATATATATATATGTTATTTCTAAAAATACTACACAAAAACTCTACTTTAGTAGAACTTAATGGCGCAAAATACTTCAATTTAAAACATTTATCGTACTTTAAATAAATAACTATAATAAAATATACTTACAATAGTTACATAGAAGCTATTATAACTACACAGAACAGCGTATAATTAAAACTTTTTTAGGATGTCATTATATTTTTTCTTAAAATTAAAAAACACTATACCATAATTCTATTTTAGTAGAATTTTTTTGTCAATAATAAAATTAAATATTAACTAAAAAATAAAAAAAATGGAATTATCTAAAGAATTTAATAACCTTACAATAATTCCAAAATATTATTTCTATGAAAATTTTGATACCATGAGTAACTCAGCCATAAGCGCATAAAGCACAAGTTACTCTTTACTTTAATAAAACTTGACAAGAAAAGAATTTATCCTTATTCTACTCTAATAGAGTTAATTTGTCAATAAAGAATAAAATTATTTTCAAAATATTTTCATTCTTCATTCTTATCTGTTATTATTTTATAAAATATCACTTAATTAGAGGTAATTTTAGTATTGTTTTTAGTCCCTGACTATCAATGCTCGTAATATCTAATTTACCTCTATGTGCATTAATAATGCCAGATACTATCAAAATACCTAGACCATGATTTTGACCTTTGGCATATGCCTCACTTAGTCCATTTTGGCTCTTTAATAAACTATTAATTCTTTCTTGACTCATACCTTTTCCATCATCTTCAACAATTATATAGCAAAAATCTAAATCAGACTTAGAGGTAACCCTTATATTACATCCTTGTTGGTTATGAGTTATACTATTTTGTATTAAATTACTAATAGCCCTTTTTAATAATTTTTTATCTGCATCTATAATAATATCTTCATTTAGTATATCAAGTTCAACGTAAAAGTCATTATCCAAATTATTATTTATAAACTCAGAAATAAGCTCTCTCAAAAACGCAGAAACTCTAATCTTATCACAATTCAATGCTTGCATATTATATTCAAGTTTAGACACTAAATTTAGGTCATTTACTAATTCTCTGATTTTAATCCCTTGATTGCATATAATAGACACTTGCTCTTGTTCTCTATTTGAAAGGCTACTGCTTTCTTCAAGTTCTCCAGCATATCCAATTATCATTGAAAGTGGAGTTCTTATATCATGAGATATTCCTGCAATCCAGTTAGACCTAGCTTCCTCTTTCTTCCTAAGTTTTTCATCTTTCATTTGCAACTCTTTAGATACAGTATTAATAGATTTTGAAATATCACTTAGTATTCCTTTTTCTTGTAAAAGTACTGGTTCTCCTTTTGACATAAGCTTTATGCCAGTAATAATTGGCTTTATAGATTTCACCATTTTTAAACCTATGAATAGAGCTATTAAAAAAGTAACTATTGCATTAACCAGAAACATACCTATTATTAACATAGGAAATTGTTCTATTTCCTTAACCGTATAAGTAAGGTTAAACTTAGTGTACTTGTCTTTTGGATAACCTGTTACTAATATTCCATTTGGATGTTCCCATACATACACAGGATAGTCCTTTAAAAAGAACCTTGAAAACTTTGCTACATCTGTCAAAGTATAATGACTTGGAATTTCTTTTGGTAAATCAAATCCCCATATTCTATCTCCATTGTTATCAATTAACATTGCCCAAACTTTATTTTTATGTAGCACTTCCTTACTAGAATCATCTAAAATAAACTTTCCATCTTTTAAAACCAAATTATCTTCAATCATAATCAAGTTTGATTTTATTTCTCTGCTATCACTTGTATCTAAATTATCAGAGTATTTAGATACAAATAACATATATGAAAACAGAAGAAAACCTGCTATATTTAATACAATAAAAAGTAATGAAATCAAGATACTTGAACCTATAAATCGCCTCAATATGTACTTTACACTATCCAAAATTAAATCACTCCTCTTGATTTCTTTTATTCTAATATCTAAAATTAATTAATCATCAACTTATATCCAAGACCTCTTACTGTAATAAGATGTTTAGGTGTAGATGGAGTTTTTTCTATCTTCTCTCTAACCCTTCTAACATGAACCATAAGGGTATTTTCATATCCATACATATCATCTCCCCAAATGGCTTGACATAGTGAATCATTAGTAACAATTCTCCCTTTATTTTCATACAACTTTAAAAGCAACGAATGCTCTTTAGCTGTTAAAGAAATCTCTTGCCCATCTTTCTCAACACATGCACTATTTAAATTCACAACAACAGAATCTCCCAGTTTAAATACTGGCAACTCCTCTTCTTCTATAGGCACATATACACGATTTAATATACCCACAAGCCTTAAAGTAAGTTCCTTTGGTAAAAATGGCTTTACTATATAATCGTCAGCCCCTAAGCCCAAACCAATCAATCTATCTTCATCTTCACCTCTTGCAGAGAGAAAAATCACTGGTATTTTAGATGTCTCTCTAATTTTTCTCATAATAGAAAAACCATCTCCATCTGGCAATACAACATCTAAAATTGCACAATCTGGCTTTACATTTCTAAATACCCTAACAGCTTCCTCATAACTTGATGCTAAAAATACTCTACTAAATCCCTCTTTTCTCAGGATTTCATCTATCATTTTTAATAATTCCTTGTGGTCATCAACCACAAGTATTTTTTTATCTTTTATTGACTCCATAATCATCACCCTCCTTTAGTATACCATATACCCATTTTCACAACTTTGCCTAAATAGACTTTTAAGGTTATTGTAAGGTAAATTTCAGCTAATTGAAATGTAACCAAGTTATTATACTGATATAAGTTAAAAGAATCAATAAGCACAGATTAAAAAAGGGGATGAAACATATGGAAATGATAATTAGAACACAAAGACTTTCAAAGGAATACAATAAAATATTTAGAGTAAAGGATATAGACCTAAGAGTTCCACAAGGAGCTGTATATGGTTTTTTGGGTCCTAATGGAGCTGGAAAATCTACCACTCTTAAAATGCTTCTTGGACTTGCTAAACCCACACAAGGAAATATTAATATTTTAGGTAAAGAGTTAAATGAAAAAAATAGAATATCAATTTTAAAAGATATAGGTTCTTTGATAGAATCTCCATCATACTATGGTCATCTTACAGGGCTTGAAAACATGACCATAATGCAAAGACTCTTAGATTTACCTAAAAAAAATGTAAATGAAGCATTAAAAATTGTAAGGTTAGAAAATCAAAAAAATAAAAAAGTTAGTCAATATTCTTTAGGTATGAAGCAACGTCTTGGCATTGCTATGGCAATAATGAAGTTTCCCAAATTATTAATACTTGATGAACCTACAAATGGACTCGACCCAGCAGGGATTGAGGAAATTAGAGAATTAATAAAATCTCTACCAGAAAAATACGGGATGACTGTTCTAATCTCTAGCCATCTTTTAAGTGAAATTGACCAAATTGCCACATCAATAGGAATAATAAATCATGGCGAACTGGTTTTTCAAGATAGCATAAAAGAACTTCATAATAAAGGTCAAAGTCAGATTGCTATCAAAACTAAGAATGTTGTATCTGCACAAAAACTATTAAATACTAAAGGATATATGTCACTTATACAAGATGGGTACTTGACTATTGAAAATTTAAAAGACTCAGATGTCGCTAAAATAAATGGTATGCTTGTCCATTCAAATATAGATGTATTTAGAATAGAAGAACATAAAAAAAGCTTGGAAGATATATTCTTAGAACTTACTGGTAAGGCGGTGACTTTATAATGAAATACCTTGGTCTAGAATTTTATAAACTTAAAAGAAAGAAGATTATTCTGATGACCTTTTTATTTGTAACTGTTGAAATAATGTGGTGTATCGTAAATTCAAATAGGGCTATTACACGTAATCCAGATATGTTAGGTGGATTTGAATATTCCTATATGCTTATGAGTTTTGCAAGTTTAAATGGTCTATTCTTTCCTATCTTAATATCAATAATTACATCACGTATAAGCGATATAGAACATAAAGGAGATACATGGAAGCTTTTAAAATCTTCTGTGACATCTTTAAATAGTATTTATTTATCTAAATTTTTATGTTCTGCTATTTTGGTATCTATACCTGTATTGATGCAAGTGTTATCTATTGTGTTGTTTGGACATTTTAGAGGGGTTATTGAGTCAATTTCTGTATCTTTACTTTTAAAATACACATTAGGAACAATTCTTGTAAGTATTGCTATCATTGCACTACACCTATGGATTGCAACTGTAATTCCAAATCAAATGATTGCAATTACATTTGGCATGATTGGTAGTTTTATAGGTTTGACATCAGGTTTGTTTTATCAAGGTATTCGTAGACTGTTTATATGGTCTTATTACCTAGAGTTATCACCTTTAAGTTATGCTTATGATAATGTTTTAGGTTCATCTGTCTATAGAATTGATATGAATTTTTCTATTACGATTTTAGTTTTCTTAATTGGAATGCTAATTTATTATATTGGAAGAAATCATTTATTAAAAAAAGAAGTATAGGAGGGATTTAAATGTTAAGGAAGTCAGTTTTGGGAGAAATTCTAAAGTTAAAAAATTCTTTTATATGGTATGTATTATTAGCTTTGCCACTTATAAGTGCGTTGATTGGTTCTGGTAATTTTTATCTAAATCAAGGCATACTCAAAAAAGAATGGTACAGCTTATGGACTCAAGTTAGTCTTTTTTATGGGGAATTTTTCTTTCCTATCTTAATCGCAATCTTTTGTGCATATATTTGTAGGCTTGAACATATGAATCATAATTGGAATAATGTAATGACACTGCCAGTTAATTTAAAAAATATCTTTTTATCTAAACTTACAGTAGTTTCAATACTTACAGCTATTACACAAGTTTTCTTTGTTATCTTTTATATAGTTGCAGGAAATATGTTTGGTTTTTCTGGTAGTGTACCTAAAGAATTGACTGGTTGGATTGCTAAAGGTTGGATTATTTCTATTTCAATAGCTTCTATACAATTATACATGTCTATAAAGATTAGAAGTTTTGCAACTCCTATTGGTATTAGTCTTTGCCTTTCTCTATTTGGTATGGGATTAATAGTAGCAAAACCTGCTGTTGGTATATTTTTCCCTTATTCTATGTTAGGTAGTGCTATGGGGGTTATAAAGCAATCTGCTTTAAATGTTAATGACACTATAGTTACAATATGTGTTGCATTTATTACTACTATAGTATTTTCTGAAATTGCCAATAGAAATTTTAGAAAGAATGATGTTATTTCTTAATGGTAAATGCTAGATATTTTGGGGTTTGAAATTTATATTCTTTTTAGTTGAAATCTATATCCATTTTATTTAAAAATATATATCTTTTATTTGAATTTTATATGTTTTATCTACTCGCTATATAATAGATATACTCCTAAAATTAAAAAATATATAATAATGTTATTATTTAAAATTATTATGTATTATATTAAAACTTAATGCAAAAACAATTTTTATATTATATAATGAAACTTAATTAAATATAGGTAAAAAATCATTCAATATATTAAATAAATATTTAACTTTAATAATCTATATTTAATTATAGCTATAACATAGAATTATCAAATATATTGAATGAATATTTGACTCTTGGAATGTGTAATTAAATTAAGTTTGGTTATTCGATGGAAGGCAAATTTGATATAAAACTCCATTTAAAGTGCCAGATAAAAACTTTATGGTTATATAAAAGTTAAAAGTAATTTATAGTGTTATAGAATATTCAAAGGGATTTAAAGTAATCTATGGTGTTTTGAAATATTCAAAGGGATTTAAACTAATCTATAGTCTTGTAGAATATTCAAAGAGATTTAAAACAATCTATAATGTTGTAAAATATATTCAAAGGGATTTAAACTAATCTATAGTCTTGTAGAATATTCAAAGAGATTTAAA
>OBBX01000050.1_pt1 | contig 62316 bp, 73 predicted proteins | sample 1502701 | NCBI WGS metagenome assembly OBBX01 (sample SAMN05301469, study PRJEB22388) | human gut metagenome | isolation source: Infant 1 DOL 13 gut | host: Homo sapiens | place: USA: Pittsburgh, Magee-Womens Hospital of UPMC | collected 2013/2014
GAAATATTTGCCATTTAACAACAATTTATTTTGCCATTTAAAAAGAAAAGTGACATTCCAAGTATAGCACGAAAAAACAAAGAGGTCAAAAACTTAAAAGTTTTTGACCTTACTTGTTTTTAATTAAAATTAAAACAACCAACTTGTGTCCTATTCGATACATTAGCCAATTATTAAAATATATAGTTCAAAATGGAAAAAAGTTTTTGAACTTATAAATATTTATCTATCTTTATGGTTCATATTTAATTTCTTATTTCCCCTTGCATCAGTGTAACCCTTATCTATAATAAAAATATGATAGTACCGAAGATGCTGTTAATGCTATTAAAACTAATACTAATGTCAATGTATCTTTAGATAAAATTATCTTTCTTCTTCCTCTGTAGTGAGGATTTATGCGTATAGTATTAAAATCTGTAAAGGCAAAGTCAACTGATGGAACCAAAAAAACTAAAAGCAAAAAGTAAATAGCTCCAGAAATAACAAAAAAAGGTATACTCCATATTAATGAACCACAAACCCCTAATAACAAAGGTAAGGTTACAATATTTAAATTCTTCAGCATTTTTTTATTCTTCAATAAATTTATTCCTCTTTTAAATAATTTTTTGTACAAAATATTATAAAAATAATCTTAAAATAAATTGTACTTCAATACAAGTTTACAGCAAAAAATATCTGATAATAACAAACATGTATAGGTAACAGATTACCGTTGGTCTATACATGTTTATTAAAATTTTTTTCTATAGAATACACTGGCTAACCTAGATAAAAACTTTATGGATTTTTGTAACTCTCAATAAACTTACTTATGTCCTCTTTGATATCTTTTAACTCTCTAATAACGTCAATACGCATATTGTATGCGCCTATTTTATTCCACCACAAAAATGCTTGTTTATAATTTTGCAAAGAAAAATGGAATTTCCCCCAAAGATAAAAAAGGTGATCACCTTCAGAATGTATAAAAGAATCTGTTTCTTCAAGGCTTAATACAACATTTTGATTTTTACTAATGTAATTATTTCCATCTATTATTAATTTATTAAAAGTTCTTAGAGCATCCAAATAATAAATATCAATGTTATTTGGGTTACATTCTAATGCATTCTTTTTATAACCATTGTAGTTTTCATCACTATCCATACTCGTTTCCATAAGAATTGAATATAATCCAGATTTCAGTATAGGAAATTCATCATTGCTATTTCGCATACCCTTTAGCACCATTTCTTGTATATGTTCTCTTGAATAATTTAAAGATAACATTTCTCTAGCGCAAAAAAACACCCATCTCAAGTTGTTAGGTTCAGATTTTAGCATTTTTTTTAGTAATTTCAGATTTCTATCATTTTTATTTTTTGTTTCTACAATTTCATTTTCATATCCATCATGATGTAAAGGTATATCAATACAAATGTAAGGAAAAATCGGATTATTATTATACCGTAATTCTTCATGAGCATAACCAATATATTTTAAATGTGGATTTTTTTTAAAAATTCTTTGAGTAATGTAAAGAGAGGAACCATCTGTATTTGTTAGCTTTGGACTAATTACCTTAGGAACAATATCTACATTATCTACTAAATTAATTAACATAGATATTTTTTCTAGACTAACAGGTTCAATATACTCGTCAGCATCAATCATAAATACCCAGTCATTCTTCGCCTTTTTAATTAATTGATTTCTCATGTAAGAGAAGTCATCTACCCACTTTTCATGGAAAAGTTTTACTTTTGCATTCCCCAATTCTGAAATTATTTTTAAAGTTTCATCTGTGGAACCTGTGTCTATAATTATTATTTCATTCGCTAAGGATTCAATACTATTGACACATCGCTTTATGCATCGTTCTTCATTATACGTCATTATCAAAAAACTTATTTTACATATATCACTAATATTAGGTATATTCTTATCTTTTAGAAAATCTTCGTAAGAATTAGAGTAGCCTAAAATTAAATCGTTTAATTTCATCATTTAATTCTCCTTATGCAATTATATATTTCTATGCAACCAATTTTCTAAGCTTGTTTTAGGTAGACCCTTTTCATCATTCCATTCAATTTTATCAACAATCTTTCCACCTTTATAATGAATAATTACAGGAGTCTGATCAAAATGGTTTTTTTCTTTAAACTTTTTCCATTCTACTTTTGATTTTTTTCTAATTTCTTTTACATTCAAATATTTTATATCTTTTTCATAGTTATTTTTTTTAATAACTTCATGAAACGTTGGTTCAAAAGTTAAGCAATCGCTACAATCATCTCTGCCAATGTATATTATGAAATTCTGTTTTTTTTCCTTTAATTTGTTAAAATTATCAACAGATATTTCTTGATAATATTTATGGGGCCTTGTAATTAACACCAAAATAATTAACGATAAAGCAAATAAAGCTAAAAATATTTTTTTCATTTATTCCTCCTAATATTTATTTTACAAAAAAAAGCTGAATTGAAAATTCAGCTTTTCTACTTCAAAATTATTAACAAGTTCTGTTAGTTTGTCCTTTCATGCATGAACTACTACTTTTACAGTTAGCAATTTGCCATGCCATGTAAACAGAACTCACACCTTTGCCGGTAGATAAGCGCTTAATGTAAGCAGGCATTGGAGGACAAACCAAGTTTCCACCTTTAACCGTTTCCATTTCTTCAACTGTCATTTTGTTTAAAATGCTATTACCCATAACGTCACCACCTCTCTTTAAGTTACATTTATAATATCACACCTACAATGTGACTGTCTACAAAGCCTACTAATAATCGGATAAATAGATATCTCTATCTGATTTTAGGCTTATTTCATCATGTGATACGATGATTTTTGTAGCTTCTATTTGTTCCAAAATACTAAAAATGTAGTCTTCGCTAGTTTTATCTAATGAATTAGTAGCTTCATCCCAAATTATTATTTTGCTATTTTTATACAACGATTTAGCTATTAGTACTCTTTGTTTTTGTCCCTCAGATAGATTATTTCCTCCTTCAGAAACTCTGGTATCAAAGCTTAAGTTAGCTTGCGATAGAATATTATAAATAGCTTCTTTTATAATTAAACTACAGCTACTGCATTGAATCGTATTATCTCCAAATACATTTTCTTTAATACTTCCACTAAATAATTGACTTTCTTTCAAAATAATAGAAACTTTCTCTCTATAATCTTTTTTGTTAACTGTTCTAATATCATTACCATCAATATTAATTTCTCCATTTTCAAGTTGATAGTAACCCGCTAATAACTTAATTAATGTACTTTTCCCCGTTCCCGAGTCACCCAGTATACGTATCGTTTCCCCGGGATTTATTATCAAAGAAAAGTTTTCAAGTACATAAGGTCCAAAAGAAGAATATCTGAAATATACATTTTTAAACTCTATTCTACCATCAATTTCCCCTATTTTTTTTAATTTTTTATCTGTCTGGTCTTCACTTTTTTCCTCCAAAACTTCACTTATTTTAGCAAAAGTTGTCGAAAGATTTACCATAAAAAAATAACTGTCTATTAAGGAATAGATAGGAATAAAGAAAGATTCAGATAAGACAACAAAAGATAACAATTGACCAATAGTTATTAGTTCATTTTTCAAAAAATATAATCCTATTAAAAAAGTTATCATTGTTTGTACTACTTTTATTGTAGCCACTCCAGAATCGATTAACGTAGAAACAATTCTTCCTTTTTTTGTATTAAGTAAATATTTATCTAATAAACTATTCATTTCTTTTTCTACATTTTTTTCCTGGCTATTCAATTTTATAGCATCTATAAGTTTTATACTTTCTGCTAAATATTCTTGTGATTTAGCATTAGAAAGTACTACTTTCTTAGAAAGCATAATCGCAATACTTGAAAACATAGTTAAAAACATTATAAATAAAAGTGCAAGAATTATAACAACAAGTCCCATTTCTACAGAAATAGATAACATAAGAATGCTGTATACAATTATAAGAATAATACTGAAAATTGCACCTACGCCGTGTGTGACTACTATTTCTTTAAACTTTTCTAATAAGTTAAAGCGGTATATCAATTCACCTTGATTTTTGTTTTTGAAAAAACTAATAGGCAAATTAATTAAATGCTTGTAGTACTTAGTTAACAAAGAATAATCCATGTTGTATTCTAGTTTAATTTTAATAAATTCTTGCCCTAAAGCCACTAAAAAGAGAGAGAGAATTAGTCCGAAAATAGTTACTATCATTTTTACGTTTATACTATAGTCTTCCGAAATAACCCTGTCTAACAAATTACCGTATATTAATGGTGGTAAAACATTAATTAGCTGGCTTAAAGATCCTATGACAAAAAAGACAAAAAGTAAGGTTTTGTTATTAATCAACATTTCTTTAATCATTTTCTTTATTGATTTATATTTATCTTTATCCGGTCGTCTTTTTTTGTTATTTGATGTAATAACTTTTAACAATTTATTGTTAAATGTTTCTTCAAACTCGGTTTTATTTAAAATAAGCCTACCAGCATTAGGATCTAAAATAATATATTTTCCATACTTAATTCTTTCAACTACTACGTAATGTTTTCCCTGATCCCAACTTGCAATAAATGGACATTCAGAAGAAAGTTGATCCAAATTTGCATCTTTATCAATAGAGAAGCCCATTAAATCAAAGCCATATTCTTTTGAAATAAATATTAAATCATTAAATGACAAACCCTGCTGTGAAATTAAATATTCTTTTTTTAATTCTTTCAATGATATATTATAATCATAATATCCTAGTAACATTGATAAACATGCAAGACCACAATCTGATTCTTGCAATTGTTCTACTAATTTAATAGTCTTCATTTAGCTTTCTCCATACTGATATATTTAGTTAAATATTTATCAACTACAGAATCATCTTGCGATCCAATAAAATAATCTACCATTCTCCCTTCTTTATAAAAATAAACAGAAGGTGTTCCCTGATATTTATCTCCTAGACTATCTTTTAAAAATTCATCATTTTGAGAACTATTAATTTTTACATACTTTAGTCTCTTGTACTTATCAGTTTTTATTATTTTTTTGTATCTCGGGTAAAATTCTTTACAGATTTCACAGGAGTCTTTATAAACATATAATACAAAGTCTTTTTTATTTTTTTCCTTGCTAAGTAATTGTTTACTTGATAACTGCTCTATATTGTCATTCTCTGACTTGCTAACTCTATTTGTCGTTCTATAATAGAAAATGCTCCCCAAGCATACAATAATTACTGAACCTACAATTAGAATTATTTTATTTGCTTTCAATTATTTTCACCACTCTTTATAAAATCTTTAGCTGTTAACTTAGCACTATATGAATCTATTGGTTCTATATTATAAAATGTAAAAATTTTAAACCTTATATTGTTTAATAATTTTTCATCTTCTTTTTTAAACATATTTGATAAAATCAGCATAAGCCAAGAAACAAACGTAGCACCACCATACGTCCCAGCATCGACTATAAATTTAGCATCCTCAGATACATCTGATCGTTTTATGTCTTTAGCTAACGCATTCATCGGTCCCTTTACAATAAACTGAACTGCATTAGCATTCAGCGCTTGTTGAACTTCTTTGGCATTAGTAGCAACATATAGTTTTTTTTCATTTTTAATATCTAGTAATTTCCTCAAAGCTTGTTCTGGTAGAATTCCAACAGCCTGTGCAAGAGACTCAACTATTTTTATACTGTAAGTTTCTGGATTTCTATTGTTGGCTTTTGATAAAACTTGTTCTGATATCCCTGTTTTTTTAGATACTTCATATCTTGTCTTACCATAATCTTTTAAAAAAATATCAATATACATAATATCGCTCCTTATTTTTACTCAATTCTATTTTAGTAAACAAAGACAAAAAATGCAATTAAAATTATTATATTAGTACTAAATAGTGATTAAAAAATATAATTATTTAAATGCTTCTACCTTGTTTTAATCACAATCTTTTATAACAAAAATGAAGTATGCCCAACTTGAATGACCTACTAAACTCCTAACAGTAATCACTATAAACAAAAGAACCAATAAGCCATACCCTGGTGGTTCTTAATTGATAGTAGAATACTTTTTTAATGTCTTTATATATTATTGAATTTTTGCGGAAGTAACACTATTAATATATACTAAAATAAGCAGGCTAGATATAATCTAATTTAGAAAGGACCAGCAATTTGTGAAAAACAACGATAATATTTCTAATACCTTAATAGTTTTCTTTGATAAGGTTGTTCGCTTATGGTCACTATTTTTGTTTTTGATTATTTTAATAAAAATATTTTTCATGTCTAATACAGCAATAATCTCAAAAAATATCTTTTACGTCACAGGTATAATTAGTGTAATTTCTGCATTACTACTGATTTGGCAAGAAAAAAGAAGGACTAAAGTTTAGCCCTTCTTTTTTTTATTCAGCTTCTATAGGAGCACAAGTCATCGCTGTGTACACTAATGTTAAAACAGCAGCTACATTTCTCCCGGCAGCAGAAGCTACCTTCCCTGCTAACCATACTGCTGCCCTAGCAAAACCATAAGTATTCAACACGGATTTAAATGCTGCTACACTAATACCCACTCCAAATGTATTTTTAGCCCAATCTACAGCACATTTAGCTAATGCTCCACCAGCACGAGGTTGTATCGGTATAGCACCTTGTGCCAATGTACTAATATTATTTCTAAACTCAAATCTACCAAGTTCATTGAAGTTGTTATCATCACAAAAAAATGGAACATGAAGGTCCAAAATTGGGGACAAATTCTGTCACAATTCGTCATATTTTTTTAAGATAGAGTCACCTATTACATTTAACGGAAAAAGAACTTATACAAAATTCTTTACAGACCCAAAAAATACTAGGTTTTTACACTGAAACACCACAAATAAAATTGTAGGATTACGTGTAAAAACCTAGTACCAGATAGTAACTTTTAATCAACCAATCTGTTTCCCTTATTTCCATAAAAAATAATACTTAGGATTTACTTTCCATCACTTATTCTTCTTAAATTTATCTACAATAAAATTAGCGATATTTACTCTTAATGACATAACCGCAACACCACTTACAAGAAAAAAATATTCTAATTCAGGAAATTTATAACCTAGAAACATCCACAATAGAGACATCAAAAAAATGAAACTTGATATTTTACTTCTATCAGATAATTTTCTGTTCATAGACTATTGTGACCAAACTGCAGTTGGTATAAGTATATTGGTAGTTTTGTCTCTAGTTAATCTAACAACTATTCCATTATCAAAATTCACATTTTCCGAAATAATTAGACCAACCGCAGCAGCTACAATTGATGCCCCCACTCCTGGAAATAATGCTCCAATAGCTGCTGATCCAACTGTAACTGCTAATTTTGCAGTAAAACTAGACATATACAAATATTTTAAATCATTAGACATTTCAACCATTTTGTTAACGTCTGCTCTAGGTTGTATAGGACTATACACTGCATCTAGTTCCTCTTTTGTCCATATGTCTTCTGGATTGTAACCAAGTTTTTTTGCATATTCAACTACGTCTTTAGCAGTCACGCTTTCTATCTGGTCAATGACATCTTGAGTTATATCCTCTGATCTAACGGTATATACAGATGAATTGTTACTGTTTGATTCACTAGTGGTAGTAACCTCTTCGGCGTAAGCTACAGAATGTGCACCTAAAATACCTGGGGTAATTATTAAACTAAAGTTATAACAGATAAACCTAAAATTAGAACTTTTTCATAAGCAACCTCTCCAATCAAAAATATTTTAGTAACATAAGCACAACATGAAAGCGTTTTTTTGCCAAATAATTATATTAGAAAGCAATGCACCAAATTATTATGAAAATAGTTCTTTTAGTTCTACATTAGCTGCCGCTTTATCAAAGGGAGGAATAGAGTTGCTACCTAGCCACTCAACCATTTCTCTATACTGACTACCACGTTTCTTTTTCAAAATATCCTTTAATTCGTAATAGCCCCACAAACCGCCACAATCTTCTGGAGGACAGCTACCTTTGGCAGCAATCACTTTAGGAAAACTATCTTTTTCTGCCAATTGAGTGAGTTTTTTAACTACCTCAATGCGATGTTCCCAATTATCCCCAAAATCATAGGTATAACCTATAAGTTCACTATCTTCTAAAAATGAATCAACCATTGCCGATTCCCTGATTTTTCCACCTAAACAGTAAAACTCATACAAATGATAATCTTCCCACCCCATAGCACATTGAACAACTAAATGTAAATCATGGAAAGTTAATCCTTCTGGAATACGTACTTTTCGATAAATTAGTGGCTGGCTTCCTTCTAAACTTATCTGAATATGGTATCCTTTCAAAAAAATCCCCCGTTTCTAATATCTATAGGTTTTCGAAACACTAAAGAAAGTATCTTTTTTGTTCGTACGGTAATAAATATCTGCATCCTCAATATTCAAAGTTTTCTGTACGTCCTTATACTCATCAGGTGTCCAATTCATGGCGGATAAGCCCCCCATATCTGTATCTGTCAAGAAGATATGCACAGAACCCTCATAGTTAACAACTCTAATTTCGTGAACAGAATTTTTAGGATAGGCTTTAGTATAAAGCTTCCCTTCAAATTTAATCTCACCATTTTCATAAATTTCTAGTTCATTTATCATATTTATCCCTCATTTTCTGTTATTTAATGTGCTAGTTGGCATAATCCCTCTTAATCAAATACTTTAACCCTATAAACCTCTTTAATGCTTAAATCTAAATTTTCCCAATATGGGTTATGGAAACCAATAAGGTAATGCAAGATTGTATAAATTAACCATACTATTCCTAATGTTCCCAAACCCCACTTAATTATCAACCTCTTTTTACTATTTCCAGAATCATTGTTAGCAAGACACAAGGCGTATAAAAATAGAAAACATGGTAACGCGAAATTCTCATATAGATTACCACTTATATATTTATTTTTTTGATCAGACATAATACCTATATTGGTATACCAACTCACTATAACTATCAAACCAATCACAATAATAACAACCGCTCTTTTTGTATCAATGACTAATTCTTTCCTTTGATAAAGTAAGATAAATATAAACATCATAAATACAAAATACATTTTGGTAACCGCCTCTTCCTATTGTTAATTAGCAAAAATGCTAACTACATTTATTTATATTTAAAGTAGGCTGATATAATACTTAAAAAAGCTATCACGACGTAGAAGCAAACTTCTATACGTATTTCTTTTTTATAGGAATTTGTTAATTTAAAAAAGGTAATGCCATGGTCATATAAAGTTTTCCTTGAAGGTAGCGCTTTTTCTATCCAATAGCTGAGAATTCCAAATAAGAAAAAATAATAAGAATCCCCACTATTTATAGACAATATCCATATGAGTATGAGAGCTACTCTTAATTCAGTTAATTTTTTTATTTTTAGAATTTCTAGTTCAATCATAGCCATCCCCTTTCCTGTTATTTAAAAATCTAGTTCACATAATCGCTATCCTCCCGAATTTTCAAGGGATTCGCAACCGTATTTTGTGAATGGAGATTGGTCTAGGTCGACAACCTTGCCTTCACAAACTTTTGCCTGCTACAAACCTTGTGAATTACCTCAATAATTATTTGTTATTTAACTTTTCTTTAATCCATGTATAAAGAATATCGATTAGCGGATAAGAAATTGCAAAGAAAAGACTAGACTTCAAAAATCCATTAAAATCTTGAAAAAATACTACATCCGTAACAAATATAAAAACTACAAATAAAAGTATCGTACGTCTCCAATCTTTCAGCCTTTCTTTTGAAATCTTCATTCACATACTCCCTTTCTTCAAATCTTCTTACTGTCTTTTTTCTCCAAGTCTCCCTCTACGCCATTACTTATAAAGAATACTTGCACAATAAAAGCACCAATTATGTTTAAATTGGATTTCTACAATTTCATAACCATTATTTCTAAAGGTTTCTAACGCATAATTCAATCTGTCATCAAAGTTTTTAGCACTCCAATAGCTAATAATTGTTTCACTTCTCATAATAAAGTCCCTCCTTTTTTCTCGCTTTTTCCATCAGCCTTCATTACTTTCATTTTTTATTATTTTTGAAGAACAACACGACTACTAGAATTCCTAAAAGAACCAATACACCATCCATACAAGGCATTCCTAAGTCCACCTTCCAATCAGACTCCCTAAGTTTTTTTCTGCATACTTTCACTAAACAGTCATCCGTATTTATCCTGCATACGTTATAGCCAAATTCAGTAGGCCTCTAAGATTCCTTTTTGTTCATTTTTTACACACAATCAATTGATTCAACAGATTTCCTCTTATTCCACCAAGAAAATTTCATCTGCCAATGATCCTATTATTAGATAGGATCTGTTGTCACCTCTTTCTTAATTCTATCAAAAAACGGAGAATTTTGCTTGCAAACCAATTTCCTTTTACTAAATAAAAACCTGTTTTAATTTAGTATGAAACAGAAACAAACATCGAAGTAAATCTCATTTGTTTATTCTTTAATTATTGTAATTGCTACATATTCTCCTTGTTTCTGTTTGTATCGGCGATGGCAATTAGGACAGTAAAAGTAATTTTTTTGATAAACACTTTTTGCTAATTCCCCACAGTCACACTCCACGTGAAAAGCAATATTTCGATTAAAACTAGTTATTTCAATGCCCCAACGATCATAAGATTTTCGCTTCATAAAAATTTCCCTCCTTGTACATTTTACTAACGATTATAAATACCGTTGCCATTCTTTCAACTGCTGACTAATTAACGCATAAAATTCGACTTCTGATAAAATGGTAATCTCATGACCTAACGCAATCAAGTCCCGCACGGTTTGTTCCTTTTTTGTATAGAGAGAATCATCAAACAACGACTTAGAATACTGACCACAAACAAGGAAATTTATTTTTGAAGTCACACTTGATTGACAATGGCCGTTTAAAGAGTGAACCAAACCGATGGCTTGGGTTCGTGTCATTTGCTGCAGCGTTCCAGTAAAAACGACCCTTTGATTCGTTAAGTCCATTTTCAAACTCTCCCTTCCCGTCTAATAGCTGTTATACCTATCAAGAAAAGTGGGGCAAGGTATGTTCATATTCTTTCACCCGTCGATAAAAGGTATTTCGTTTCATGCCCAATTGCTCCATAGCATAGACTGCAGTTATCTTTCCTGCTTTCCAATCAGAATAGATCGCAGGAAATTCAGGAGGTAAAGCAATTTTCTTTCTGCCGAATTTTACACCCTTTCGTTTCGCAGCTTCTACGCCTTCTCTTTGCCGGCTATTAATTCGTTTCCGTTCGTCTTCGGCCATATAGCTGAGTAATTGCAGAATTAAGTCAGAGATAAGCGTCTCTAATCCATCTAGTTGCTTGTAACTAGCAGTATCTAACAGAGGCATGTCTAACACAGAAATATCAATCTGCTTTTCCTTAGTTAATTCCCGCCATTCTTCTAAAATCATTTGTTTATTTCTACCTAGTCGATCTAATGATTGTAGGTAGAGTAAATCTCCTTTTCGAAACATCCGTTTCATTAATTGATATTCAGGGCGTTTAAAATCTTTGCCGCTGGCTTTTTCTACAAATATATATTCTTCAGGGATTCCTAATTCCTTCGCGGCAATCAGTTGTCGATCGATTGATCATAACTACTGACCCGGATACAAAAAAATTTTCTCATCATTATTATCTACCCTTTTTTCACTAAATTTGTTTTAAAACGCTTACATCAAATAAGAAACGTTTCAAACTGTATTATGTGGTTATTACGCCACATATACACAAGTAAAATCAAGGCATGTCAAAAAGTATACTTTTTGAAACGATGAGTTTAACCTTCGGATTCAGTATTGAATCTATCCGGTATAAAAATTGAACTTGTCCATCCATAAATATATTTTTAAGCAGTTAAAATACTAAAAAAAAAAACAGACCTCAAGGCCTGCTTTTAAAGAAACTATTTATCCAATTTTTCTTTTACATCTCCAACAACATCTTCAACTTTGTCTTTCGCATCAGCAGCGACTTCTTTTACTTTGCCAATGGCTTGATCTAAGAAACCTTCTGCTTTTTGTTGATCATCGCCAGTCACATTTCCTGCCACTTCTTTTGCTTTTCCTTTGATTTTATCTGTCGTTCCTTTATCTGTCATAATGAATTCCTCCTGATATTTTATTTTTGTTAGTTGTCTGTATCTGAAGACTCTAATTCTTTACTAGCACCTTCAATGGCTTTACTAGCTTTTGTTTTTCCTTCTTCTACTTTTTCTTTGCCTTTTTCAACTGCTTCACTGGCTTTTGTCTTTCCTGTTTCTACAGCATCACTGGCTTTATCTTTCGCTTCATCAAGCGCGCTGCTTCCTTTTTCCTTTGCCTCTTCTACTTTAGAAGAAGTAGCTGTAGAATTCTCTGTTTTCTTTTCTTTACTTCCGCCACACGCAGCTAATGAGAATACAGCTACTCCGGCAGCAATTGTCAATACAATCTTTTTCAACTTTCTTCGACCTCCGTATATCAATTTTTTATGGTACATATTAATTATAAAACAAATACATCAAAAAATATAATGGTCTAAAGTCTGATTTTTTACCTTACACACTTTATAAATCATGAGTGACATGGTATAAAGAAGTTGTAAGAAGCACAAATCACTTCTTTACAAATCTATCTCTTTTGCCAGTCGGCGGAAAACGACTGGCTATTTATCTGGTATTTCAATTGAAATAATGGTTAATCAGTGGTCGGTTGACTATTGCTCTTATTCAATCGCAGAGTTGGAATTAAGAGAGATAATTAGAAAAGCAGAATCCCTTTTTTTAAAGGATTCTGCTTTTTGAGTGTTACTTGAGTTCGCTATTTTTAACTTGCATTTTTTACTGTAATAACAGTTACTTTTTTTATGGTTTTGTAACAGCAGAGATACCAGAAGGACCAATTTTCAACCATTTATTATTAAGAGCTGCATCAGACATTGCTTTCAAAACTGTTGCTGCTCCAAAGAATCCAATCGCTGCGCCCACAATAGTACCTGCGCCTGGTACTATTGACATGGCTGCGGCTAATGCTCCTGCTAGTGCAGCTGGACCTACTCCTACTACAGCCGACATAATGCCTCGCTGATCGTCAGGACTCAAGAATAAATGCCAGTCTTTAATAAGAGCTCTAGGCTGAATATTGGTATTAGCACTTAAAACACCATGATTATACTGAGCAATGATATTTTTAACAAGTAATAATTCTGAATCGCTAAGCTTGAAATCATCTTTTAAAATATTATCAGAGACAGTTAACCGTAATAAATCGTTAGAGAATGTAAGAACTTTATCAAGCTTTACGAACAAGTCAATTCTCGTTTTTGCCTCTTCATTAAGAGTAAACGTATAATTCTCATTTCCAGAGATTTCTTGTTGGTCAATAGATACATCTTCAGCATAGGCAGAAACACTAAAAACATTAGGTAACACAGAAGCGCTAATAGCAATTAATGACAAACTTGTAACTAGAAACTTTTTTAAAGCAAACATCTCCTTATAAGTTTAATATTTGTTACAAGTAAATTATATTAGTAAGAAAAAATAATTACAATTGATAACCTTAATATTAGTAAAAAAAACTGATATTTAGAACTCAAATTTTTCTATAAAACAACAAAAGAGCACGGTGTAGGAAATTCACTAAAAAAGTGGTAAACTAACATTATAAATATTAAAAATCAGTTTAGTCTATTTAAATGTGAAAGAGAGGATTTTATGAAAAACAAGACTTTAATGCTACTTTTACTGGTCATAATTTTTTTATATTTAATGGAATACTTATCACCCGACCTATTTAAGATAGGGAATACAGTGTTATTTTGGTTTGCAATCCTTTACTTTATTTATATGATAGTTAGTTTCTTTTATTACAAAAAACGAAATAAATAACAAGTTTATGCTCGAAAAGAAAAATAGATAAAAGAGTATATAAGACGTTGATATCGAGACAGGTTATGAGAAAAGAGGAGCCCTCAATTTAAAGGATTCCTCTTTTTTAGTTATTGCTTATTTTTGCAGTCTCACAAACCATCGTTTGTGAGACTAGTTGATTGAACATGTCCTTTGTTATCTAACACAAATTCTTTATCAAACTTTTTAAAGTACATTTTCTCTAATATATCCTCTAATTTATATAATTTCTTTTGTGGGATATATGCCTTGTCCCATTTCCAATCCATTAAATCATATTTACCGATATCAGCAATTTCTCTTACTTCTTCAATGGATAAGTTTAATACTTTTCTTAATTCGTCAATTTTTTTATATTGCTTTTTTCTTCTGATTGCAGAGGGTAGATTAATCGAAGAAATCACCGCCATAAACAAGAAAAACGAAGTCCACTCCCAGTAAAAGTTATAAACTTTACACACAAAAAGTGCGAACAAACCTATCAATCCCCCAATAATCGAATATAGCATATCTATTTTTTCATTTTTAACCATTACTCTCATGAAAATCACCTCTCAATCTGCCCGCTTGTAAGACTTTAAAGAACATCGTCATGCTTTCCAGTGGCTAGTAACCATAATTCTAAAATCTCATTTTTTATTTCGTATACAAGAAGCCAATCTTTTTCAATATGCAATTCTCTAAGTCCCTGTTTATTTCCTTTTAAAGCATGGTCTTTATACCTTTGATAAAGTATATCTGTTTGTTGCTGGACAAGTAATTCTAAGACAATTTCTAGTTTTTGCATGTCATAATGCTTTTTCTTTAGAGATTTGTAATTTCTTTTAAAAGTGGGAGTACGTTTAATCTTCATCGTTTAAGTCCTTCATTAATTCAGCTACGCTATCAAATGACTTATAATCTTCATTTTTCATTTCTTCTAATGCTTGAGCAAGATTATCTTTTCGTACAGTCATTTCAAAAGGAATTCCTTTTTCACGAACAACTTTAGTTAAAAATATTTTAATACCTGTTGTTAAATCAATTCCTAGAGAATCAAAGATTTCTTTAGATTCTTCTTTTAATTCATCGTCAATTCTAAAGTTAATTTGAGCCATTTTTCTCACACCTTTCATATTATAAGAATAGCACAAATGTATATTCTTGTAAAGTATTCACTTTACAAGAAATACGTTAACCGCCATTCTTTTCAAGAACATGCGCCACATACAGGCTATCAATAATCGACATTGATAGTTTTTCTAGTTCTTCATAAGTAAAGTCACTGTTTCGTACAATCAATATTCTTTTTTCTTCTTTGGTCATGATTCCCAACTCACTTTCATTGTTCGTTCGATTTTACTTGTGCCATCTTCATAGTTAAACACGACGTTTGGCTGCACGTTGTACTCGTAGACATTAAAATTAAGTGTACCTGCACTGTCAATCGCTTGCAACCAATAACCTCGAGGCATTAATTCCTTTCCACGAAAAACCGTCACAATCTGATAAATGACTTTGTTTCCCTTGATCTTTTGTGCATCTCTGACCAGTTTTTCATAGTACGTTTGCACTTTTTGATTGGAAAAGGCAGTTTGTGTTGCTAGATTTTTGGGATTGTCTTGACTGCCTATCTCCCCTTCTTTATAATTTCCATCCATATCAAAGTTGAAACTGGATGTGTAGGCTAATAGGTGTCCACGATTATAAATTTCTTTACCATCTACTTTTTTCTGATGCCAACCTGTCGGTTTCCACACCTGACGTTCTCGCCCTTCAGAACGTCCTAAATTCTTCTTATCAAGGTAGGCCGTCACAAAGGTTGTCCGATTCAAGGGATCTAATTCCCCATAAATCACTTTGTTCTCTTTCCAGTTGTCAATGTTTAGCATTGATTGGCCATTATTCACGTTTAAAATGGCGTTTCCGCCACTTTGGAAGTCTAGGTTAGCTAATTGGTCATATTGGTCTTGGCTATACGGGGCGGTACTTGAATTGTTTGTTTTCGATACCTCTTTATGGTCTTGTTTGCCAGTAATTGCTTGCTCCGTTTTGTGTGATTGAACCCGGTTAATCCAAGAAGCACCTTGCGTTTTAATTCCTACTCCAAAGCAAGCAAACAAAATAGCTAACAAGCAACTAACTAAATATTTCTGTCTTTTCGTCATCTTCATTTTCTCCTCTCATCAAAAAGTACAGGCACTTATAAAATTAGTGTGGGCACTTTTCCAAACCCGTTTTGAAATGAGCGTTCTCTTGCATAATTAATAGATCTAATCCATGTGCCAGGACTTTACTCTCCGAAACAGCATATTTTTTAGCTAATTTCGTTAATTCTGCTTGTTGTAAAGGATTTAGAGTAACTGTTGCACGCTTGTTTTCACTTTTTACCGCCATCTTAAAAAGTCCCTTCTGAATTTTTTGATTGAAACCGTTTTTTTCTTGCTTTTTATTTTGCACTATTGTATTCTGAAAGTACCTTAATTAATTAGTTTATATTCACTAATTTCATTTCTATAAGCTCTTTTGAGAAGCCCTAATAATAGGGCTTCTTTCTTTTTTATTTTTATTGATTAAATCCGTGTTCAGAAATCCCGTTCAACAGCGGTTGCTGGTACGTTTGCTGTAAGCGGTTCGCTAAATGATACAAGATAGATCCTCGCTAAAGCGAGAATCTATCTTGAGTTTCAATCAAGAAAAAAGTCACTAGATACTTTTTAGAAATCAATATCATGACTAATTCCTTCAAATTGTTCATTTTCATTTGACTTATCTTTCATTCTATCCTGGTTATACGCTTGAACTACTTCTTTGTTTTCTTCTACGATACCTATATCATAAAGATAATTTTCAGATTTTTTTCATCAATCATGGCTTCTTGATATTCTTCCAGATTGAACCTCTCATCTTCTATCTGTAAGGTACTTTCTAATTCCTCAATCTTAAAATCTAACTTTTTTAACTGATCGAGAACATTTACTTGTTTTTCAGAATACTGATTGTTCTTTAAAATTAATACCATCCGATTCTCTGGAACAACCTGAATCATTTCTTCCATCGTCATGGACCAAAAATCAGGGTGATAACGGTCAATAGACGAATCTTTAAAAAACGCTTCAATTGTTCCGTGGTCAACATCTCTAATACGTCCATCGCCACCTTCAGAATAACCACTCCATAAAGAACCATCTTTAAAAACATAAATGGCTTGTTCTAAATTGTCTGTTTTTTCGAATCCTTCGTCAACAAAATCAGAAAAATCAAATCTTGAACTCGTTTCTTTCATCACGTTTTCCCCATTTCTTCTTTTTATTATTTGGTAAACAAAAAGAGCATAACCACCCGTTATGCTCTTTTTTACGTCTTAAATTGTTTGAGAATTATTTATTTTTAAATAGACATGCTTTGTTCTAGTTCCTGGTAAACTTTTTCATTCAAGTATCGCTGCAAGCTTCCCTGGCAAGCTTTACGTAAATGACGCATCTGTTTTCTAAATTGTACATCTGAATATTTCTGTGGATTCTGTTTGATTGGCACTGGTTTTTTTCTCGTTGTACCTCGACGTTGCTCAATTTTTCGATCAGCATTGCGATCTTTTTCTGGCAGTTCTTCTGTTTGAGAAATATCAAAAATTTCTTTTTTCTCAAACGTAAACGACCCATCTGTTTCTTTTTTTAGAGACACAATTTCTATTGGGTTGTCTTTTTCTTCTTCTTTTACTTGACGATTATTGAGTTGCCATTGTTTATCGCCTAAGAGAAACGTCGCTTGTGGATTGGTTTGTAAGATAGCCCGTTGATTACCATTTGAAAACACATGTAAATTCGTTTTTATTTTCTTGTTGCTTTCGTGTAAGTTGTGTTGTTCTGTGTAATCACTATCCGTAAGAAGAATTTCTTTTGCTAATTTGTCATGCGTAAAAATACTTGCAGGTTCAGAATAGGGAGCCCCAGTTACTTGGCGAATATGCATGCCACGCTTTTCTACTTTCCCATTTATTTTTGATAGCGACTCTCGATGCATCAATTCTTGTTGTTTCTGATTTAATCTTTCTTTGTTTTGATTGAAGAAATGTTGTAACTTTTCTACAGACTGGGACATTTTTTGATCAATTTCTTTTTGGGTCGGTTGTTCCAATTTATTCTCTATTTGTTGTTCTTTTGATGAACGAATAGAAGGACTCGTGCTTGGCATTTCATGAGGCAACGGTTCCGTCAATAAAACAGTCGCTTCTTCCATTGCTTCTGATGGAGCGGTAGTATCCAAGGAAAGAAATTCCTCTTCAGGTTTAGTGAACGATTCTTCTGATTGTTCAGGTCGCCAGTTCAAGTCGCTTTCTCTAAATCCATCAGCGCCCTTCTTTTTTTGACGTAGTTCCGGATGATTTTTTGCTTCCTGTAAAATTAGATTCCCTATTCTTGAATAGAGGCCATTCTTTCCATAAAGTTTTTGTTCATAGTAGGTCGGTTCATTTCGAGGATTGCCGTAAGCTTCTTCGTATTCGTTGGATATTTTTTCTAGCTTAGGGAGTATCTTTGCCATTAATTCTTGCCCGTCATCTTCAAGAAAATGAGTAATCAGTTGGTCTACTTCTTGTTTAAAATGGTGTTTCTCCGCAAAGCCGTATTTCCAGAAATATTGATTGTCAGGAAGTTTATCCAGTAATGCCAAAAACTTTTCTTCATAAATCCCTTGAGAGAACTGCTCTCTGCAGGATTCTACCATTTTTTTCTGATGGTTAAGACATGTTTCTAGCATCGCTAACTGCTCTTTGTTTTGCATTAATTCATTGACAAATACTCGCTTAGTCGCACGAATATTTTTCTGTAAAAACTTCCCTTTGAATTGCCAACCTGATTTACTAGAGTCTTTCGGGTGCGTGTAATTGATCCATTCTCTTGTCGGATTTTTTTCTACATACCCGACATGGATATGGATATTGTCAGTGTTGTAATGAATCGCTCCGGTCCACTCCCCTTTTAGGCCTTCTTTTTTTTCCAATTCTTCAATAGCTAAACGAGTAGCTTGGTACAGTTGTTCTTTGTTTAAGTGATTGGTTTTGGCATCTAAATAGTGATGGTCCACCAACCACTCATTACGAAAACTGAACACCATTTGCCACAAAGGTGATTTATTTTCTTGGGCCATTTCGAAGTATTCTTTCATGTATCGGATAACTTCTTCTGGCGCTTGGTCATAATTATTCGTAAACAGTGTTGACGTTTTTTTCGGGTTTGCCATGTAGTCATTATAGGTTGAGAACATCGTCTCATTCGAACCTTCAACTGCCGCAATACTGTCCATGTAATTGTCAGGCGAAAAGGCATTGAATTGATCAAAATGTTCGTTCCTGGTCGCTTCACTTCTGTCCATATAGTCAAGATATTCATGATAAGTATCTGTCCCAGGCATAACGAAGGCACTTGTTAAAATGATACCAGCCGTCTTCTTACTCATCGTCTACGGAATAATTAGAGTATTTTTTTTGATTCATGGCAGCAACCATTCTACTTTCTCGATTCTTTTGAATGATACCTCTTGCTTGTGTAAGTGCTAAAGAGTCCCCGTTTTCTCGAACAGATAATTCCATTGTTTTTGCCAGCGCATTGAATAAAATGTTCGTAGTTTCTACGTGGTCTTCAATCACAGACAATAATTTTTTATTTTGTTTTGTAAGAGATAAAACTTCTTCCATATAGTCTTTTTTTGGATTGTCATAAACGTCTAATAAGAACGACAATGTTTCACCAATCCGATACCCTTTTTCTTTTGACAATCGAGTTAATCTTTCTTTCGTTTCAATAGACATGTAAATGCTGTGGAGTTTCTTTTCTTTATTCATCTTTATCCTGCACCTTTCCTTCTTCTATTTTGTTTTTTATTGCAAATCTTGTCACTTCGTATAATTCTTTTAGAAGAAATTCTGTACCCATATGCATGGTTTCTATAGCTTCCATCGTAAATGCTCTATACCGAGATTCTGATTCTAATTGAAATTCATCGAACGCTATTTTTTTAAACAGATCTCGAAGATAATCTTCTCTATTTTGGTAACCATTTTGTTTTGCTATTTCTGATAATCTAATTGCAATACAGGCATCGACATTTTTTACTTTTATTATTTTTTGTTCTGTCATTATTCGTATACACTTCCCTTTTTTGGTACTCGTTTAGTCGATTACTATGACTTTCTTTTAATGTGTTGGTGTTATTTGTTCTATGATATTCGCTTAATTGCGCCCAGTATTTCGGAAGAGCATAAGGGGAACTGGGTCCCACACAAGGTGGGACGCCTTGCAGTGCAAGGCGTTCAGGTAGGTACCAGAAACCAACATGCCTAACAAATTTTAAACAGCTGTTTTAACAATTGTTTAACAGCATTTAACAAACTTTGAACAGCTACTTTAACAACTGTTTAACAGCGCTTAACAAGTTTTAAACAGCTGTTTTAACAGGTATTTAACATCACTTAACAAATTTTAAACAGCATTTCTAACAACTATTTAACAGTGATTAACAAATGTTTAACAGCTATGATTTTTACCTATTTTGACGAGTCCTTGTTATTTTTTTCAATACTTTGTTTCTTTTCAGCGAGTTTTTTTAGTTTTTCTGCCATTAATTTTTGTTCATTTTTTATCTCGTCACTGGCTTTGTCGTACTTCTCCACGTCTCGTTTTAGTCGGTCAATTTCTTCTTGTGTTTCTTCTTTTTCTTTCCCAACTTTGTATTGAATCTCTTCTGAATATTGGTCAATTTTGTCGTAAATTTTATTAACCTCTTCTTCAATTTCTTCTTGACTAGTGGCTAATTTTGCCTGTCTGCCCTTAGTCTCTTTCTCTTCTTCTGATATGACATAAATAAGATAGTTCTCTTTTGGTTTCTCCGTTAGTTTTTCATTTGTTTTGCTCTTTCGAACGTCCCAATAAAGTGTGGCTTGCTGTGAATTATTTTTGACTGTTTCGGCTTGTTTTTCATCCACTTGATTCACAGACGTGGGTGCTTTTTTCTCCGCATTGTATCCAAAATCAATCGCTAATAGTTGCCATTTTTCAGGAATGTTCGTTAGCTGAACAAGGTAATAATTTTCAATTAATGGGACTAATTTTGCCTTTACTGTTTGTTGTTTTGATACTTCCCCTGCAAAGACAACATATTCTTTATTGACTAAATCTTTTCCATCGTCCACATGTAAAAAGATTTCGGCATACCCTGTTTTTTCATTCACTTCTCTTGAGAGAACAGTGACTTCACTAGAGCCAATTTTTGTGACATTTGCTTGTCCTATCCCACTGTCCTTAAGCGGACTATCATCTTCAAAAAAGTTTCGAGAGAAAGCAAAAAAACAGTACCCAACCATCGTCAAAAGCCCCATAAAAAGATAAAGTTTTGACGAATACTTTTGCCATCTTTTTTTCCATTTGTTGCTCTTTTTCTCCCCTGATTGCACACGGTCTCGGATATTTTCAAGGCGTTCTTTTAAAGTATTTATCTTCTCGTTCATGGCTTTCACTCCGGCATAAAATAATTACTTGGCAAATCTCTAGGAGCAACTTGCTCCGTAAAATCTTTGATTTTCCAGTGGTTATTCTTGTCTTTTTCCAATTTGAATCGATCAATATATTTCACATCAAACGGAGCGCCATTTCCATGTTTCGTTGTAACAAGGATACAACCAATCATGACTGCTTTTCCTGTCACTCCATTTAGCTTCACGTAATATTGTTCACTTGCTGTTTCTTGGTCAATCCGAAAGTCTGTCTTGTAATCATCCACCCATGCGGGGCGAAGTTTTTTTTCTAAGTTAGGCGTGACAAGCTCTTTTAAAGTAGCTAATTTCTTTTCTGCTGTGTCCGTATTTATGTCATAATAGCCAGCACGAAATTGTTCCCCAATCGCTTTCAAATTTTCATATTCTTGGTGAGAATAGGAATGTTTTTCAATCGGAATTTCTTTAGAAGGTTGCCCCACTTTTTGCTTTTTCAGTTCTTCCAGTTCTTTTTCTAATTGGGTTGTTTTTTCTTGTGATTGTTGGACTTGTTCAGTTTGTTTTGGCAGTAATACTTTCTGGGCGTAGGTGATTGTACCACCTACGCCCAAGACTAAACCACAACAGCCTGTCACAAGATATTTTTGTATCATTTTCAACAGTTTTTCCTCCTAAAATTATTTATTTTTCCGAACAATGCTTCGGATTTTCGTAATGTCATAGGTGCGATTATATTTTGCGACAATTCTTCCTCGTTCGCTGTTTTGCTCATAGGTTGAGAAGGCTTGTCCGCCATTTGAAACACTGGATACAACGCCTGTATGTCCCCAAACTTGAGGAGTTAAAATGCCACCAGCATACCAATTAACAATGTCTCCTACTTGTAAATCTGACGGTTTCGGTTCAAGTATTACTGTCCATCCAAAGGATTGCCAGTTGTAATCGTCGCCTATTTTTTCCGCATACATAAAGCCACTCCCACGCAATTGCGGACCTCCTAATTTTTCTACATAATAAGCCGTGAGATCGTAACATTCGCCAGAATAAACAGACTGACCTACCACACTTTCTAACACCTGTATATTGCCACCATTACCTTGATTCACTCCTTGTTGCATGGTCGCAACATATTGATAAATCAATTCCGCATAAAACATATTTCCATATAAATAGCGCCAATTTCCTCGGGAATTGGCTATTGGATTCGTGTAAATCGTTTTGGCACCACCTGCTTGCTGACTAGCAAATTCTGCGCCTGCTTCAAACGAATAGGATCGATTTTTAGCGTGCAGCCACCCTAAAAACCCGCCTCCGTAATTGTAGGCTTGTAACACCGCCTTACGGTCTTGAATGCCATACTGTTTGGCTAAATCTAAGCAACTTTTATAATGGGTCACCCCTTGACGTATGGATTGTTCCGGGTCATTTATTGTGTTTGGTGCTAACCCTGCACTTTCACTGGATTGAAACGGATCGCCCCCACGTCCTCCGGATTCCACCATGATAATGGCCAATAAATAAGGGACTTCATCAGGAATTCCCAGTTCTTTTGCTACACGTTCGACAATTGGTTTTAACGCCAGTACTTCAGGCGGAAGGCCAATATTTTCAGCGGAGGATAAATTGGTTTTCTCTTGCGTTTCTTCTCCAACAATAGCCAATAACGTTCGTTGTGCTTCTTGGACAATCGCCAGACAAACAAGTCCAATGGAGAACACCGTTACTAGAAAAAGGCCAATTTTCCATTTCCATACTTTTTTCATACCGACACCTCTTGTTGTCGTTGGGTTTGTTGTTGTTTCGTCCACAACGCTTGGGCTTTTTTCTGTTCTTCTTGTTTTACTTGTCGACTAACTAATTTGCCTGTTTTTTGTTTTTCCAAGCATTCATTCCAATCTCCTTGTTCCATTGGCGGTAACCGTAAAGAAAGGTTCGCTGTTTCTTTCAATGTCTCTGACTGGCAATAGGTTTTGTGTACTTGCTTTACAAAATCTCTTCCAGGTAAATCGTTATTAACTGCTAGAACAATTTCTCCTTCTTCTGTCCCTAATACTGCAGATAAATCATGGTAGGTCTGCCAAAGAGTTTCTTCTTTTAGACCAGACAATGAAAGAAACCATGTATTGGCGGGTAGATTGTCTTTTTCTAACTCATACAACGACAAAGATTCAATCGGTGCTTCTGTCACAAACAACGTCATAGGCGAGCGAAAATCTACATTTTTTCCAAATAAAAAACCACGATTTCCGTGGCTGTTTTCTGCAATTCCTTTAAAGTATTTTCGTTTCAATTCCATCGTGCCATCGGCAGTTGTTTTGATTCTTTTGGCTAAAGGAATCGCATAAGTACCTTGAATATCTGCCCCCACGGGAATCCCTAGCTGACCTTTGGCAATTTCAGAGAATTTAAACAGAATGTTATGGCGGTTGTCTGAACTAACGAGTTTTTTATCGACAAACTCTTGAATCGTTTCGTCGGATAAATGACGGGATTTTAAGTAGTTTAGTCCCTGGTCATCAAAGGTAGCTGTATCGTAATTGCCCGCCTTAGACAGTTTTTCTAACGTAAAAGGCGTTGTCTTTTGGATAGGCTTAGAAAAACGACGTTCTCGATTAGTGGTCTTGGTGCGTTGTTGTGAAAATTGATACTCTAACAACTCTGTGACGACCTGTTCATACGGTTCTTGGTAAAAGGTCATCACAAAGTTTATTGCGTTATTATACGAGTTTAGTCCCTGAGAATACCAGTTCACCACGCCTGTTTTTACATTGGCTCGTAGACTATCATGCAGCGTATGTTGCATAAATTTTGACGACACTTTTTCGAAAGTTTCTCCTCTTGCTTGTAAATACTCGTACATATTGGTACGTCTGGCGACGGCTATTTGCTTTTTTGAAAAAACGGGAATTTTTGGCATTTCTCTGCACCTCCCAACCTATGAACTGAGAAACGATAACAGAAGATAAAGAAAAAAGACTGCTACTACCACTAGGTAGAGCCGTCTTGTTCGGACACCTTCCTTTTTTTCTGTGACACCAAAGGCCATTCGTTTCCAATTCCTCTGTATCTTTTGTCGTATTGTTTGTTTTTTAACTGGTTTGTCTTTTTTTTCCATTTTACAAGCCTCCATCAAAGATTTTCTTTTCGGTCTCAGACAAGCCATAACGGAACTTGATATTTTTGGCCCCTTTAATATTCAAGAGAATGTCTCGTTCTTCAAAGCCAATAATATCTGCAATATCATAGGGACTTAACTGATTCCCAAAAACTTTGCGTAACAACTCTTCTGACGATTCATCTTGTTTGAATAAAAAACGATAAGTGGTGAGTTTAAAGAGATTGACCACGATTTGAGAAATTTCCCCCATTACCCCATTGTTGTAATCCGGGAACGCATCCGCAATATCATGTAAGATATAGGTTTGGCCAATGAGTAGCTTTCGCCCTTCCCGATTATAGCGGTCAAGAGCTTTTAATAATTCCTTATTCTGCGTACGAATCGGATTATGAAACTCGTCTGAAGTAATATTGGAGTAAATTAACTCGTCCACTCGTTTCTGCCTACGGTCAAAGAGATACTTTTCACGCTGGCCCACTCGAACAGCCTCACTGAATGCTGCTGTGTACAAATTGTAATACTGGGCATTGTACGTGGATATATCTGATTTCACTAAGTTTTCCATATTGAACGTCACCAGTTTTTTGTTATAAAAATCAAAGGTAGACTTTTGGTTAAAAATAGTGCCAGATTCTGTGATAAATGATTCTAACTTATTTATCAATTCATACATTGATTGTTTTGCAAACGATTCTTTGAGTTTGTTGTATTCTTGTTTCGCATAGTCTAAAATATCGGAATAAACAGGGTACTGTTCTGCCGCATATTGGGTTATTTTACTTTCTTCTAAGCCGTGAGAAGCCATATACGCTCGGTATCCATCATTAAACACTCGCTTGGCCGTCGTCATTAGTGGGCTATCAAAGGCAATGTTTTCAGCTAAACCAAAAACTAACCGCATTTTTACCAGATTTGTTTTTAACGACTGGGCTTCTTTGGTCTTTTTTGTTGCGGCATCTATGTCGGAACGATAGATTTGACAAGGGTTTAAGCGAACTTCTCCTGCGTCAAAATATTCGCCTCCTAAAGCTTCCGTTAAACGTTTGGTTTCATCACTTACATAAAAGCCATAGTGAATATTATTGTATTCGATTGCTTGTTTTAATTGTTTTTTGGCCGCTGTTGTTTTCCCAAACCCTTGAGCACCGATGATGATACTACTATAGGATTTCCGCAAGCTATCTTTATGCGTGGTGGATAAACAAACCACGCCAGAACCATACAGGGGAAAGCCACTATATGGCGCATCTGGATCAATGTGATTGGAATAATTAAACGCATAGCTTCCTGCTAGGGCTGTTCCTTTTATTTCTTTGCCTTTTCGTTTAATCAGTCGTCCACCGTCTTTAAAACTAATAAAAGAGGCTTTAAATTGTCGCTCCTGTTCATCTAAGAAACAAGCCGCTTGGAATTGATTTTTTCGTAATTTCCGGTGAACTTCTTGTTCTCTTTCGTCTAATGCTTCAATCGTAGGCTCACTTAATACATATCGGACATGAATTTCTTTTAAAACGTCCGTCGCTTCTAAAATATTCTCCACCGTAGAATCCAATTTTTCATACTCTTTGCGGGCTTTTTTTCGTGAGATACGATCTTTTGACGAATAGACTCGATCTTCGTATTCTCCTAAGCTTTTATTTAGGCTTTGTTCGACCAACGGATTCGTCACATCGATAGTATGGACTGAAACCGTAGTGAGAACATTTTTCATACAAAAAATTTGTTCTCCCCAGAAATTCGGGTTGTTCTTTGGTCGATAAATGGTTAAATTTAACGTTCGAATATAACCATTGTCTATTTGTAACTCTTTTGAAGAATGAGGGCGAATCCCGCCCATCGGTTGAATACTTCCGATAAACAATGGGTCATAGCATTTTTTATCCACCATTTTTTGCGCTTTTTCTGGTCTGCCTTCTCGGTCTGTTCCATGATAAGGAATACCTATTGGTAAAGGAGCCATTGGATTATACCGGCGGAATAAAAATTTGATTTTTTGTGCAAGGGTCATCGTATTCACTCGAAAGTCAACGCTTTGTGCTTGGCGAATTTCTCTACCTACTTCTAGTAGTTCTTCTTCATCCTCTGCAAACACTTGTAAATAGACCGTATCAATCAATCGTGTGTTGTCTAGGTTTTCTAAAACTGCTAAAGTGTGCCGTTGTTCTTCTCGTACCATCGGACTTAATGCGCCCATTTTAAACCGTCGTGTTGCATACTCAATGTTTTCAGACATATCAAGCGGAAAACTTGTAAAAATAAATGTAATATCTGAGTGAATGGTCTTTAAAAAGGTTAGAAAATCATCGATCGCTGCTTGCCTCTGCTGAAGGCTGCCTTCTCTGGCGGAAGAATCTTCTATTCGATAAAAGTTCGTCACGCCTTTTTCTAGGGCAATACAGTCCTCTGAAATAATTCTGCGTTCAGCAACAAATGACAAGACTGATTTTTCCACCTTTCTAATCTTGGGTTTCTTTTTTTCTTCCGTAGTATCCACCAATTTCAGTGGTTCTTCTAAGAGTTCATCGGTATTGATCACTTCTTTTTCACTTCCTTATACAACAAAAACCCATCAGCGTCGTTCTTCTACTGATGGGTTTCCTTTTTATTATTATTCAATTTGTGCCATTTTTTTCGCCACTTCCAACGAAGATAATCGACGATTTGTCTGCGCTGTGTGGCTTTTTTATAATCGTGTTGCAAAAAACGCAAGGTTTCAAAAAAATGAGCCATTCCTGGTTGTTGCCAATTTTCTTTCGTTAGAAATTGACCACGAGTACGCTTTCTTTGTTGCCCCGGTCGGCGATACACATTCAGAATATAGGCAATGGTCATAGGGGGCTCACTTTTTTTACGATAAGGTTTGGTAGGGACATTAATTAAGCCACCTTTCAATAACGCTTTCCAATTATTTGGGTGTTCTTCAATATAAATTTGCATTGGTTCTTGCAAATCTTTTGGCAACTGTAGGTGCTCCTTTTCCCCATCCAAACGATCTACATGAACATAGACAAACAATGGTGTTTCTTCTTGTGATTCCATAGGAACACTCAAAATGGTAGGTCGTCGTCTGAAATTTCAATCGGACTGTTTCCTGGCACAAACGGGTCCAATGGATCAGCCTTCTCTGTTGGCTGTTTATCAAATGTCGCCTGCCCTGCAGATTGTCCTCTTCGCTGTTCGTTTACTTCTTTTGATTCTAGCAGTTGAAAGTTTTCCGCGACTACTTCGGTCACATAGACCCGTTGACCTTGTTGATTTTCGTAGTTCCGTGTTTGAATCCGTCCTGTAAGACCAATGAGTGTGCCTTTTCTGGCATAATTGGCAAGAGATTCCGCTGCTTTTCGCCAAATTACACAATTGATAAAATCGGCTTCACGGTCACCATTTTGATTGGTAAAATTTCGATTAACAGCCAATATAAACTGTCCGACTGCTGTCCCACTGTTGGTATATCGCAAATCAACATCTTTGGTTAATCGTCCGACTAACGTCACATTATTAATCATTTTTCTTCCCTTCTCTCATTGTCCTTTTCTTCATTCTTTCAGCAATTGGTTGGTCTTGTACCCTAAGACCTATTTCTAGTTCACCCATTCTTTTTTGTACACTATCTCTATAATTTTCTGTTCGATTTATTATTTTTTTCATGGTTTTTCCCTCGTTCATTTTTTTTAGGAAGGTGGTGATAGTCTAACCAATACGACAGGATACACAAAAGAAACGCCCCCCATCCAAAAAGAGTTAGTTTCCTTTCATCATCTCCGGGGGTGTTAATCCACTGAATACAAAAAAATATCCCCATATATAAGAATCCTAAGATACCAATTATCCGTCCCACTTTTTTTAATCGCTCCCCATTTTTTTCGGTAATAACAGAAAAGAAGTATAAACTACGTTGGAGTAGCAATAAAAAAGTAGCTAAAAAAATCAAGAATAGCATCCATTCTACAGCAAATAGCTTCCATCGATGTTCAAAACCAGCAACAAACATAGTAAACACTAAAAAGCCAAGGCAAAGGCCAGCAAATAAAGTCAAAAGAACAGTCAGACACTTTTCAATAAATTGGAACAGTCGATTATCTATGGTACATTCACTCCTTTAGTAAGCTAGAGAATCATTATTTGGTTTCTTTTTCTTTCTCTTCCTGCTTTTTTACTTCCTTAATTGAAGAGCGGATTAGCATTGGTATAGCGACTATAGCTAATAAAATCGCTGTCCACCAAATAATTGAATGCATTCGCATTTGTCGACCAACGTTTAATAGTTGCATAAACAGAAGAATTGCAATCCAAAAATTTAATTGTTTCCCCATTTTCTTGAGCATACGCCTATTTATCCTCTCCATTTACCGTTTGCCAGTACTTAATTCGGTCTGGCTTAAATCCTGACCAATATTCTAATTCCTCTTCTGTTTCATCATCAATGATTTTTATTAGTGGTAGGCTTTGTATACCATATTTTGCTTTTATTTTTTCTACCTTTTTTTCGCTCCATGTCCGTTTCTGTTCATTGATACTATTGACTTCAATTGAATTTGTTTCCTCTGAATTGCCATAATACGTATTTTCATAGGGCAAGCCTACTTCGTCCATTACTTTGGTACTCATTTTACACTGCACACAGTGGGGTTTTGTATATAAAACTGCATGTACTTTATTAACCATCTTCTAATTCCTCAACTATCTTATTTTTAGTTTGTTTGTTGCTATTATATCAAACCAAGAGAGAGTTTCACATTATTTCATCCGTCATTGCTTGGTCTTCTTCGGCTAATTCCGATTCTGTTGCCATCACCATCGACAAGTCTTCTTCATCACTAAAAGACACTTGGGCAATTGGGTGATATGTTTGTCGGTTATTGGTTAACACAATCCATAATCGCTGATAATTTCGCAACCGATAGTTGCCAATACTGGGTGCTAACCAAAAAAGCCCAAATAAAATGACAAACAAAAAAGCATACGTCCCTAATGGGCCATACGTTTTTTCCTGTAATCCAGTGGCCATTTGAAACAAAATAAATCCACAGACAGCGTCTTTTGTTAAGATTTTCCCGTAAAACTTTGCTTGTGTAAAAATTTCTTCCTGTATTTCATGCATACGCTCTACCTATGCTTAGCCTTTCTTATTTTTTTGTCGTTTATCTTTTGGTATTTGTTGCTGTTTTTGCTCTTTTCGTTGTTTTAGCCACTCGTTCACGTCTTGGCCAAATTCTTTGTTTCGTTTGTATCGGTCTACTTGATTGCCAATAGGACTTTTTTGATTTTTTTGGTGTTTATTGGTGTTTACCATATTGTTTAATTTTTTCTTGAACGGATTTTCCACTGATTCTGTCGGAGATTGCTCCGTTGGTGAAGCTTGTTCTCCACTTGGTACAGGGTGTTCTTCTTGCTGTTTCGCTTGATTTTGCTGTTCAACTGCCTCTGTATTTTTACCAGTAGCTAACGCTTCTGATTCTTGGTTCTCTCCAGCTGTGTGGTTGTTATCTTTCGGCTGCTCTAGTTGGCTAGTCTCTTCATCTGCTTGATTTTTCTCTGTTTCTGTTGGCAAGTCTATATTGTTTTGCTCTTTCTTTGTTCCATCCCCTTCAACGCTAGATTCTGTGCTTTCAGAAGCATCTTTTTGATTTTTCTCTTGATTTATTTGCGGATCGTTGGGCTCTTCTGAATCTTTTCCCCCAGTAACGATTGTTTCTTCTGGTACTTCCTGATTCTGCTCCTTTTGTTGCTTATCTGGCTCTTTATGTTCGGTTTCTTTTCCTTCGTTTCCTTGTAATTCATTATTCAGTTCTTCCGCATTCGTTGAGTCATTGTCCCGATTGTTTAGCTGATTTAAGTTGGCGTTTTCGTCGTTTTTCGCATCGGACCCTCTTAAGCCATCCGCAAATCCTGCTAAAGCAACTGTTCCACTAGTTCCCGCACCAGCTGCTGTTTTCACAACACTACTCATTTTATCAATCGCTGTTTTTGCACCCATGCCCATTACAAATGAGCCTGCCGTTGATAAACCAGCATCAATACCTAGTGTCTTTTGAATAATGGATGGTCCATCGTAAATAAACCAGGCGCCACCGATTACCGCAAAGAGTTTGGCTAACATGGAAGATTGTTGTGCAAAAACAAACGCATTGTATTTAATAAATACGTAGTACATGGAATAAATAGATAGAATCATTACGAACCCTCCAACAATCTCCATTAAGACCGTCTTCGCTCGTTTCGTATCTCGAAAGCTAAAAAAAATCACAAGATTTGCCCAAAGATTATTAAACGCAAGTTCAATACCCAACCGGCCAACTCTAACAAGAGAAATAAGCATGGAGAGGGCTAAAACCGATAGAGTAATAATCAATGGCAACCAATTCACTCGCCAGCGATAATATTTAGGGGCAAACGTGGACTTGATTAACCACCCAAGAACACCGCCCCCGCCTTCATCAAGCTCCTCAACCTCTTTTCCTTCTTCGCTTTTCTTATTGACTAGTTTATATTTGAGGACTTCCCCATTTTTTACATCACCCGGGTCAGTGATCCGTTCATTTATATCAAAGCCTTTTCTATCTATTAAATTGTTTTTTATTTTCGGATCTGTGGTTTTCCACTCTCCATCTGCTAACAAATAAATATCCGTTAAGTTTTCTTTGAATGTTGAAAATCCAATGCTTTCTTGTTTGGTATCCAAGTCTCCAACCGTCGCATTGATGATTTTCAACCCATCTCGCATGATATTGGGTAACATTAAGGACATTAGGAGTAATAACAAGACATTCATTGGAATGTCTCTTGTCTGATTCGATTTTCCTAATATCAATACCAATCCGACAGCAAGTATTGCTAGCCCTACGCCAAAGGCTTTAAAACTAATTAATGTGTCTAGCAGACTGCCTTTCCCTTGCATAGAATTGTCATTGTAAAACCCTAAAAAGTCCAACATTTCACTCATCACACCCGTTAAGCCATCGACAATCCATAGCAAGAAAGAGACCAGAAGGTCTAGCACTCTCCGGCCTGCATCTCGCATAAAATCAGCGATGTGTAAATAATCCGAGAACGTCTCTAAAATCTTAAGAATTTCTTCCGTCTTCATCCAGTCGCCTCCATTCCTTCAGTTGTTGGATAACCACATTTATTGCACTTTCGCTGAAATTTGATAAAAGACAGCTAAAATACGAAAGCAATGTGCCTGCTTCTGCGATTTTTTCGAGTTCTGAAAACGTCTGTGTGTCCTTTTTCCCAACCATTTTTATTTTTGAAAACAACACTTTCCGTTGCTTTTCTGCCAGAATTTCTTTTACCGGTCGTTCTAACTGCTTGTGATACAGCTGTTCTAATATCTTTGCTTGTTTTTGATATTTTTTCGTTGAAAGTTGTGTTTGTTCTTCTTTCAGAGCCGCTACTTCTTCAGCCGTAGCCACTTTGGTTTCTTGTACCCGTACTGCTGGTTTTTTGTAATTAGGAATCGGGGGTACCATTTCTTTTGGTTGTCGTTGCCTACTTTCTGGTTCTAATAACCAATTCAATTCCTCTAATTCTACTTCCATGAATTGATTGTTCACGGGAACTTCTTCCCATTTGACTTTTTCCATTTTTCGATACTCATAAAAAGGAATCAAGTTGGTATCATTTTCATACGTATTAAGAATAGGGTATTGATAAATTGGATTTCCTTCTAAGTCCCGGTGTTTATTAATTCTCAGAATGACCGATTCTCCTTCACGTAAGCGTTCTAATTCGTACGATGCCAATAAATCAATCCGTTCAGAACTCTCTGTTTCCGTTGATTTCATAGACAAAGGATCTTTGTGGCGTGTTTTTGAGTAATTGGACCGTTCACCTAATCGTCCAGCGATATATTTGTTGGTTTTATCCGAGCCTGTCCGAATATAGGCAAGATTCCCTGTACTTCCTAGAATAATATCTTTGGTATCTTCATCATATAACGAAGAAAGCTGTTGAATATCTTGTAAGACTAAATGTGAAAATAAGTGACGACTTAACCCGGCGGTCCATTTACGAGCTAAATCATTAATCGCTACACCCAGATTTCCGCCTTCTTCGTAGATAAAATGTACATCTCGGTAACATTGTGATTCATCTTCTAAGTTACAACGATTAATCAACACCTGGTAAATCTGTTCCAAATACATCACACCCAGTTGATTGTTTGAGGTATCCGCATCACTTAAAACAATAAACACAGCTGTAGGCTGCTCTCTGTCAAAGCCGATTTTTTCCATATCAAAGCCATCATCAATGGCCGTCATTTTAGCGTTCAATGACATAAGAAAAGGTTGCAAGTCCCCGTCAAAGTGGGTAATGATGTTTCCTAAGGTGACATGTGCAGGCGCTGAGGCCATAATCGCATCATAAAAACGTTTCGCAGGGTGTGTTCTTGGCAATTCCCCGAAAAAGACGTCCAATTCACTCTTTCCATCATATTCCGCTAATAACCGTTGCACTTCGTCAGGCTCTTCTACATAGCGTTTCAAAAATTCGTGTGATCCTTCTTTGATTCGTCGTTTCTGCATTTCATTTACTACCGTATAAATCGTGTACGGATTGACTTTGCTGGTTTCTTCTTCCTCATATTCTTGGTCAGCTAATGCCATACCCACACTCACAAATAGATTCCGACAGGCTTTTGTCCAGAATCCACCGTCTTTCCCTTCGTTCACTTCCCGAAAATACGAATGCGCACACTGTGTAATGATTTTTTCTGCATTGGCTAACTGTTTTTCTGCTTGAATACTGCAATTTAACGCTTCACTTTTCTTTCCAGCCACTTTTAAGTCGGCACTTTCTTTTTTTAAGCGTTTGTAATGACGATAATAGTTGTTGAACACGCCTAGTACCGGAATTGGGTCGGAATAGTATTGGTTGACAGTATTGACGACACGTATATGATACCCACGACGTTTTAGGGTTTTATACCACTTCCGTGGCTCGTCGCCTTTGGTTGCGGTCATGACAAAAGACGCACGATTTTTCATTAATCGAGCTCTCGTTAGAATATCAATAAACGGGTCCACAAAGTAGATCCCTTTCCCTTGTCGGGTTCCGGCTAAAGTAATCGTATTTGAATCAGTTGTATCTACATAATAAGAAAATATACCAGCTTCTTTCTCAGTAGCCGTTTGTGGTTTCTTACCGATTGGGTAGCCTGGTTTTCCATCAAAATAATCTTCTGTTTCTGTAAAAGAGTGAACGACCGCCAATGTATACTGTTTGTCTAATTCAGTTGTTTTTTCAAAATCCATCGTCCCTTGTACATGTTCTTCTTCCAATGAACGAAACGAAGTATATAGGCGATAAGCAAGAACGCTGACCGAAACAAAACAAGCCAAAGCTAAGAGCAAATAAACAAATGGAAATTGCCCCAACGGGTAAAAAAATAAGGTGTCTTTAAAAGACACCCATTGTACATCAAATAGTGAGCCGCTCGTTAACGATAGAAAATTTTGGATCAACCAATTACCAATTACAAATTCCATCAAGAATACGATGCTCATGCTTGGTAGTAAAAATCGTTGATCTGCTAAAAAACGAAGACTATTTTGTTTGGCTTTTTCATAATTTTTCTTTTTGGTTTTACTACTTTCTTTTTTGCGCAACATCCTTCCACCACTCTTTCCATGGCTTTTCTTTGAAAAATTGTCGAACATAAGGAATCTCCACTAAAAGACAAAGAATGGCTGGTATTAGTGGAACCGTATAGCGTAGATTTTCTTCTACAATGGTTGAATAGCTAAAAACAAGCACGGTGAACACACTAAAAATCAAAAAGAAAAAGTGGACAACCATTGACATTGCTTCTTTATGAAATAGCATACACCCGCACGTCCCCACTAAATAAACCAATAAAAAGGCACTCAAAAAACTATTCACTCCCAGCCACTCCTTTCCTGTTCGTTACTGGTATTCCGTAGTCTATCCTTCTCGGAACAATCTCTTCTAAGTGAATGGATAAAGTAAATGGCGTATAGCGGAAACGGAACAAAAGTTGCACTGACGGGATTGTATACGCTGTGTGCCATTTTCCTTCCACTAACTCTTCCGTCGTTTTTCGGCATCGTTTGCTTTCTTTACTCGCTAAAACAACATAGGGTTGCCAGTCTGCATGGATTGGCCATTCATTGGTTGTATAGGCTGTTTTAGCCAGATACAACGGGAATATTCCCTGTTTCAATTGATCGTCTTTGACCGCATTAAATCGACGAATCAACAAGTATTGAACCAGCATGGTCACCAATAGCGAGAAATCCTCGCTATTGGCGGTCTCGCTAATCCCAATTCCTACGAGTAAAGCAATCAAGCCTAACGAACCATAATATCGACTAATTCGTTGAACAATGCGTTTAATCGTTGCCCACTCATCTTGTGTTTTCAGGACATAGTCCAGTACTGCCTGTAGTATAAAAATGAGGAATAAAATTGGCACCAAGTTGTCATACGTTGCCCCAAAAGGACTCACTTCAGACAATCGTCCCTGGCCATTTTTTGTGGCGACATAGACTGTGTTCCCAAGTAACTGCCATCCTTTGGTGGCTACATAAAAAACACTCAACACCCATACGCCCCACGAAAGGAATCCCATGATTTTGCGTAGGATCAAGAAGCAGTATTCTATTCGTATCCTTTTTTTCATTCTTCTTCGCACCACCCTTTTAAGGTTGCCTTTTCTCTAGGTAATTTTTCTCCTAACGCCTGTTCAACCTTTGGATTACGGCTGATACCTAAAAGGAATATATTTTTATTTTCTTTTGACCCTATATAAAAAGGATTCGGGTTCAAATATACTTTTTGAAAATTATGTTTACTTTTCTTGATTGGTAATAGGCGTCTCCACCATTTGATTCGTTGGTTCATCTATTTTCACTTCCGTTTCTTCTTTTTGTGCAGTCGTACCTATCATTGAATCAGAGACTGTCTCTGGTTCTTTTGGTTGGTCTTTGATTGGTTGTGGTAAGTGAGTAAGATCTTTTTGTACGTCTGCAACGGCTTGATTTTGCGTAGTTGCGATTTCTTTCACTTCTTTTGCGGTATTTTGTACCTCACTTAATGTTTCTTGTGTTTCTTGACTATTTGCGACAACCAATTGTTGTGAAATTTTTTCTTGATTGTTTTGTACAGCAACAGCAGTTGCTTCTGCTTGTGCAACTTCTGTTTGAACATTGACAGCCACTTCTGTATTGGTTTGCGCTTCATCAATTGCTGCACCAACCGTTTCTTTTGCCTGTTCTGCTTGAGGTTGCAATGCTTCTTCGTAGTGATTTTCTAGATTTTCCAAGTTTTCATGCGTTTTCGTTGCATTAGAAACCTTGTTTTCAAAATCATTTGTTGCCTGGTTCGCTTTTTCTTGGGCGTTGTGAACTTCGACAACTTTTTCTTGTAGTTGCTGGTATGTTTGGTTATACAAAGCTGCATTAATCTCTTCTACCTCATTGTTCTCACTTACTAAGGTTTTAATTTGTTCAGATAACTGATTATATTCATCGACTAAATGCGCTACTTCTGACCAATAATTTGTTGTTTCTTCCCCATTCTTACTTAATTCTTCCACTTGAGTGAGTTGCGTTAACCTTTTCTGCACGTCTTCTAGTTGATGATTAATGTTTTGTGCTTTTTGTGTGGCCGCTACTAGTTGACCTTGTGATTTTTTAATCAATTCAGAAACCGTTGGTTTTGTTGGTTGTTCGGGTTCAACCGGTTGATCTGGCACTTCCGGTAAATCTGGTTTTGATGGTTGATCTGGAACTTCTGGTATTACCGGTACATTGGGTTCATTAGGTACTAGCGGTTTATCCGGAATCACTGGTTTTTCTGGTAAAAGTAATTTATCGGTTGTATCTATTTTCCCTGGTAATTTTTCCATTGGTTCACTTGCTGTTTTCTCATTAGCTAACGCAAGAATTGTCACCCGCTGTTTTTCTTTTTTGTTCGTTTCTCGAATCGCTTCCTTACGGTCCTGTTGAACAAGCGCATTCGCTAGTTGTCCTAATAAATCGCTTTTTATTTCTGGTATCTCCACACCAAAAAGTTTTGGTTTTTCTTCTTTTGTACGTTCAAAACCGCTAACTACTTCTGCTAACGAATCTTTTGTTTTATGTGGCTGCTTACTTTTAATTTTTTTGTCTTTATCCTTGTTTTTTTCTTCATTCTCCGTCACTTTCCGTTCCCAAGGGGACTGTTTACTTTTTGGTGTTTGACGCTCTTCTTTAGGTTTTGTACCTTGTTGCTCTGTCTGTGCTTCCTTCTTTTCCCCCTGGTTGAGTGCGGCATAAGTCAATCCACTTCCTAGTAACGCAACTGAACATAATCCAATTACTAAATATTTTTGGTGTTTCTTAGCGGTTTCTTTTTGATTTTCGTTCATTTTATTCATTCCTCGTATAATAATATTGTCAGATAAAGTTCTGACTAGACTTAAATCATTTCCCATTATTTGCTTTTTATATAAAACTTAATTAAAATTTATTACATAACTTTTTTGAATTCTTACAATCTGATAAAGGAGCTTTTTCTGGTGATAAATTTCGCAAAAAAAAATTATGATATTTTCTATATTGATTGGAATCTATATTTTAAAATTTTTAGTAACTACAAAATATTTAAGCATGACTCTATCCAAACTGAATTTTTAAGTATTTGGAAAAAAAATTAATTGAAAGTGAACAGAGATCAGAAGGACTATTTTACACACTAGACTTAACAATAGAACATTTTCCTATTAGATTAACCTTTAATTCATTATTTATAGGTTGGTCTTGTGTAAATATTGATTTAATCGAAAAAATCATTTACAAAAACCAAGTATCTCCTCAAATGGCTAATATTAACTCATTTACACTGGCTTCTGAGCATTTATCTAAACATAACTTAGAACCTACTTCTAAAATTTTATATCAGCCAACACATAAATCTTCAAAATTCTTAGATATGCCTATATTAATTTTCCTCCCAAATTCTTTTAGTTTTGGGCCTTCTGTAATAGATGGAAACAATAGAGTACACTTCGCTAAAGAAAAAAATATAGAAAAAATACCTTGTTATTTATTAACTGAAGCATTTTTTTTAGCACATCCTGAAGTTTTTTTAGATGAATTCTGTAGAGATATATTTTTCTTTTTAGCAGACGTTCATTTTTTTATTTCAACTCCTTATAAACCAGGCAAATTAAAGTTTTTTTCAGCAAAAAAAGAATTCAATCATTTTCAGAATAATAGTGCATTATTCCACATTTAGGATTTCTTGATTCAGGTATAGTAAAAAAATTTGGATCATCTTCTCGTATAAAGCAGTCACTTTTTCTCATTTTCTTTGATTGGCTAACGTGTTCTGTGGAATTATCAGTCAAGATATTAGCGTCTAAATACCAATTTTCATGGATGTTTTTTCGTTTATTTATACTTTTTTTTTCGTTAAAATTGTTCAGAAATTTAGAAAGCATGTTTCTTCCTCCTTGTCAAAAAAAGACCCTATTCTACTTTTTAGAACAGCGCCTGTTTATTTCATAAGCTATTTTTATTTACTTTTTTATCAATTGTTCGTATAATAGGTAATGAAAAGAGGACATGCGTTAACATGCCCTCTTAGAGTAAATGACCGATAGAAGATCGGTAGCATATCTTTTCTTAGACCAAAAAAGGCCGTCGAAACCTGCTAAAGTTTACCGACGGTCTTTTTTGTTGTCGTCTTTTTTGCCTAATTTATAGACTTGTATTAATAGTGTAAGCAAGGCTAACACTTCTAATACAGACACAACTGCACAACTCCTTTGCCAGTTTTTCTGATTTTCTATGAATGCTCTCATAGGCATCAGCTCCTTTGCGGTGGATTTATGCTACCGTCTTCAACTTCCATTTACTCCCTGTGATCATACCATATTTTTACTCTTTTTTGTATAATCTGTAAAAATAGTCAGTCGTTTGTTGTTCCAAATGCTCTAGTTGCTTTTTTACTTCTGTTATCTTTCGATCAATGTCTTTATGGTCTCTTTGTAGGTCTCTATAGTCTTGGCGCCCAAACACAACAAGTATGATCGTAAAAAGAGTGATGAATATCAACATAAGAATACCCAGTTGTAACCCGTCAATTTTTGTAAGTTTATTCATAATTTGATTTTTCCCTCCGAATTAATGAGCAGACTTTCCAATTTGTTCCAAGTTTTTCAGCCATAGCTGGTAATTATCGGCAGCTTCTTTTCGCTCTTTTTCCGATAACTCTTTATTTTCCTTATCTTTGGCGTATTTTTCTAACAAGTTATGAATACTTTTGGCTACTTTAATTGCTTCGTCTAATTCATTGTCTCTTAATCTGTCATTTATTCTTTCCGCTTCAGGTATTTTTCGCTCTCTAAGAAGTTTATAGGCCTGTTCGATCTCCTTACTTTTGATTTGTTTTGTTAGCGTATCGTTTTGAATTTCTTTATTAATAAGCTTTGCTTCTTCTATCTTACCTTGTTCTAAAAAAGCATAGCCTACCATTGCTTGAACGTCACTATCCTGTGGCAACTTGGAAAGTTCTGTTGCTTTCTGCCAATCTTTCTCTAAAAACGCAAGATATAGCTGAGCTAACTGTGTATCAGAGTGTTCAGCTATTTTTTTCAAACCAGCTTTATCTTCTTTTTGAAATAACTCCTCAACTAGCTCTGGTTCTTTCTCAGGATATTTTTTTACTATTTCAGCGTACTCTTCTTTATTGACTAACTGCTGATACGTAGGCTTTGAACTAGTTTTGGCCGTCGATTGATTTCCCGCCATAAATTTCCAACCAATCACAATTAAGAGTATTCCTATCACAAATACTCCTAAAATTTTCAGTTGCTTTTGAGAAAGTTTTATTGGAAAGACTACTTGCTTTTTCCTTTTAGGATTCCCCACTTTTTTTGCCTTTTTTATTTTTTTCTCTTTTTTGAAAAATCCTATTTCCTTTTCTTTGCCAGATTGAGCCTTGGCTTCCTGTGGATTCTTGAAAGAGAGTTTATAGAACAAATTTTCGGCTTGTTCTGCGGTCATTTTCTTTTGTTTGATTAGTTGATTCAGCTTTTTTTGCATGTCTCTTTCCAACGTCCATTCTTCAGAAAGTTTCGTAAAGGTGCCTCGATAAAAGGGATCCCCATTGACTTCTAATAGTTGAAAAGTTACTGTCTCATCGATTTCCATGTATTGGGTAATCTCAAGAAAATCTAAAAATGGAAGTAATTCCAACGGTGGTTGTTTAGCGAGTACCTCGACGTTGGAAGATAGGATTTCCACTTCGACAGCCATTTTTATCCTCCAATCCATCCCCATACGGTGTCTTTGATCCATGTGAAGTTAACGATTATTGCGGCGCCAACAAAGGCCCCAAAGACCCATTTCTTTGCCCACTGTGCTACGTCCATTCCCAAGAAGCGTGCGCCGCCATAAATCAATACCGCAATTCCTAGTGCAGGATTGGCAAACTTTCGTAGTTGATCGCCAAATCCTTCTTCTACTCCTCTTACCGTACTTTCTACATCTGCTAGTACAGGCATACTCGTATAGACTTCAATCAGTCCTAATGCAACAATCAATTGAAAGACGCCAAGTGCGTATTTTACTTTCTTTTCTACAAAATTTTTCATAACTAGTTTTCCTCCAAAAAGTTTTTTTATTGATTTTGATTCCCTTGTTTTTTTCGTTCCAATTCTTTGGCTAATAAACGGTCAATGATCTCTGATTTTTCTAAAAGATAGTTCTGGTGTTGCTCATTTAGCCATTCTTCATAGGAAGTACCATTTAACTTCATTAAAGCTTGTACCCTTTTTTTGGTTGTGCTATCAATTTTAGTTGCCATACTTGTTCCTCCTAAATAATTATTTGTCGTTCTTTTGGCACTACAAGTTCAAACGGAATTTCTAATTGTGCTAAGCGTTCACGCTCTCTTGGAAAATATCTTACGGCTACTTTTTTGATATATTTCTTCTTAAATCCATAGTTTTCGTAAATATAACCAAAAGAATCAATTGTTTCGTTATAACGCTCAACTGGTTTAACGGCTATATAATAATCAAAATAAAACAAGCACGTGATAGGCGTTTCCACACTGACCTCAATTTCACTACTTAGCGTCCATAATAGCGCTTTTTCTGTTTCAGCACCTTCTTGTGTCTTATGGCTTTTAACCCATGCCTGTCGGCTTTTTAACCATTGATAACCACGTTTGCGTAACGCTGCTTTGATAGAAAAACCATTCTCAACAACGGTACAATAAAGCGTTCCTTGTAATTCTTCTACCCAACTGTCCAAGTCACCGTATAGAGCGATTTCTTCTTCTAAGAAACCTGTATCCACCATAATTTCTTGCTCTTTTGGACTCACTTTTCCTTGTTTTATTAGCTCTGTTAACAATTCTTTTACTATTTTTTCCTTGGCTTCTTCTTCCTCAAATTGTTCACGAGTTACAACAACCACATGTGTAGCTAATAAACGAAGGAGTGTCAATAAAATCTCCGCTGGTTCCCGCAAAAGATTGCTAACTTCTATTACCCGCTCTACTTCTAAATAATTACCGATGGTTCGCTTGCGCTCTTTTGGAAGTATACGGATATAAAAATGCTTATACGCTTCTGCGTTGATATACGTCTGATCCAACAGCTGACACAACCACTTTTTTATGTCTTGTTCCCGTACATTCATTAAGCATCACCGTCTTTCTCTCCTTTGGCGTTCTTCTTCGAACAATTCTTCAATGATTGTTGCGCCCTCTTTGGTCGAATTTTTGCTCACTTCTGTAAAACGCATTAAAAACGCCATGGCCTCATCATGTGTTGCTTTGGGAAACCGATAAAAATACTCTCGTTGTAAATACGCCCAAAATTCGTCACTGCTCACACTTTTTGACATATCCTTCACTCCTCTAATAATTTTTTCTGTATGCTATTACTTAGATTTTTTCGCAAATCTTTCTTCTAAACTATTTTCAATTGGTAAGACTTCATCAATAATTCTCAGCAGGTGATTATAAGCAAACCCTTCTTCATCCCATTTAACAGCTTTTTTTCGCTGAAGCAACACAATCTTTAGTTCCTTAACTTCGTCTATTGTCATTTTTTTCATTATGATTCCTCTGAATTTGTTCCCAAAATCACTAGATTGGTCATAAGCCATTACAAAAGGGTCAAGAAGTTTGTACGCGTTTTTTGTTTTTCCTTCACACTGATTATTTTTCTTTTTAAACAAATTCTCACATACTTTATTTACCAATAATGTTGCTACTACACTACTAGCTGCAATTATAATTTCTTTTTTCATTTTATCACTCCTATATTGTTGTATCAGTCATTGGTTGAATACAGCGAATTAATTCAAGTAAGTATCATCACCATACTCTCTTTTCATTGTGTTCCCTTGCTTATTTTTCTGTTCATTTCGTAGTTCTTTCTCTGATAAAAAATAATCATGATAGGCTTCTCGCTTAATTCGTGTTTCAATGTAAAACATTGGAACTTCAAAAGTAGAGTTTTGTTCGAATCCAAACTTGCTTCTTTCGGTATCCACTTTCAACGTTAATGTTTTTCCGTTCTTTAGTAAGTGGATAACATCGATCTCATGAATATTTTCAGGTGTTACTTGGTTATTTGTTAATAATTCAAAGGTTTTTCCTTTTTTTACTTTAATCATCAATAGGCGACCACGAAATCCTTGCCAACGAGTATTGACTTCTTTTTCCTGAATAGCTAACTCTTTCATTGCGACACTTCCTGTTCGTTCTTTTATTTTTTCCATCATTGTCCTTTCCAACAAAAAAAGAGAAGCACGCTTTCGGCTTCTCTTTACCTGTCTTAATTCCTTCATTATTTTTCTGTTTCTTTTCGTTTCAATCCAAACCATGCCAGCCCTGCAAGCATTCCTGCCCCTAGAACAGAAAGTAACGTATTTTCTTTCTCGCCAGTTTGCGGCAATTCTGGCACCACACTTGCCTTTTCTACCACTAATGGCTCTACTGGTGCTTGCGGTGTTTTTGGTGTTGGTGGTACAATCACTGTTTTTTCTGGTGGTGTTTGTGGTTTTTCTGGCGTATGTGTCACTACCGTATTAGTTTTAATCTTCTCATTGTTGAAAGATTCTTCGATTGTGTTGTAAACGTCTCCTGCCGCAATTCGTTCTACACCAATGAACGCTTTCCATGAGTGTGCAACGTGTTTGTTTTCTTTTAGATTCATCGCATCCAAAAAGGCTTGACTGGCCGTGATTTTCACTACCCCTTTGTCAAAGGTCATCGTGAATAGTTTCGAAATGTCGTCTCCTTTATTCACTTTGGTTCCGTCTGCTAAGGCAAACGCAGAATTGGCAAACACAGACCATTGGCCACTAAATTTGTCATGTTTGACGTCTAGTTTGTCACTAAGCGACCATTCTTCCACAACACCAGCGTATTCTGCAGGAATGTCACTACTTGTAAATTCATAGAAGAACTTCTCCCCTAATTTGATTGTAGCGCCATTTTGACTTTGTTTGTCACCGACTTTAATAACCACGTCTTTTTTAGGGTTCACTTTTGGAATATGGTTGACAACGGTATTGGTTTTAATTCGTTGACCAAATGTATTTTGAATTGCTGAATTGTAAACATCTCCTGAAACGTTAGCTTTGACTTTTGTAGGGAGCGTTACACGCAATTCTTGCCCACCATGCGCTAGAATAAAGGCTTGTGGGTCTTTGGCAGAAATTGTTACTGCGCCTTTGGCATCGTCCCAAGAGATCGTGAACTGGTTGGTAATGTCTACCCCTTTAGAATCTTTGACACGAAGTAAGTCTTTGATTGGTGTCACTTTCGTTTCGTCGTAATCATCGAAGAAAGAAACGCCTGTCGCAAGATCGACTGTATCAAAGGCAAAGTCTTTATCGTACCCTTTTAAGTCCCAGGTCATTTCATAAGAAAGAACATCACCACGAGCAACTTTTCCATGGTTAATATCTTCCCCTTTCTTGTTATGAACGGCTTTGGTTGGTATTGGATCATCAGGCGTATGTGTCACTACCGTATTAGAACGAACAAGCTCTTTGTTGTAGTTTTCTGTTTGCGTGTTTTCTACATCACCTGTTTTGATCCGTTCGACTTCCAGATACACAGACCAAGCTTGTTTGCCTACTTTATTGCTTCCTTCATTTAAGGCGGCCAATAATGCTTGATTCATCGTAAACGTTAAGTCTTTATTGTCTTTGTTTTCTAAAAGAATGTAGGCAGAAATATCTGTTCCTGCTTTTAACGTTTTGCCCCCTACTTTAAGGTCATAGTTCGTAATAGCGTGCCATTTCCCTGTGAAACGATCATGGGTCGTGTCCAACACATCATTCATGCCCCATTCTTCTGTGATTCCGCCATAGTTGGCTGGACGTTCGGAAGATTTCACTTCATAATAAATTTTTGTTTGTAACGGAATATCTTTATCATGTAGAGAAACACTGCCAACTGTACCGTTTTTATCTGCTTTTACATCTTTGGAAGGATTACTACCTGGCACATGGTTAATAACTGTATTTGTTACCGTTTCACCATCGTTTGTTAATTGAACAGCTGTATTTTCAAAATCGCCTTCTACATTTTTCACTACAAACGGCAAGACAAGTAAATATTTATACCCCATTGCTAAAACAACAGAGCCGTCTGCGTTGGTTTTCATCATTGCTGTAACGGTGTTTTGGTCTAAATGAAGGTCATAAGAAGCGGTCACGTCTTTGGCTTTTCCTGAATTAATTGCTGCAGCAACAGCTTTTAAGTCTTTTTCGTTTAGACTTGCGTCTGCTTGATAAACTTTCACTTTGGATAAATCAATCGTCACTTTTTCTGCATCAAAGGTATCTCGAATCCCTTGTTTTGTTACTGTTTTTGGATCTACTTTGGCAAGTTCTGTCGTATCTCCCGTAATAATGTATTGTAAAGAATCGCCACGTTTCACATTTAAATCATTGATATTTTTCTGACCATCAGTGACTTCTTTGTTCGGAACAAGAACAGGAACCACATTGGCTTTGTATCGATTGAATTCAATCGTTGCTTTTTCTGGTTCTTTTGGATTCCCTTTCTTTTGATATGGTCTAATTGATTTCGCATTTAAATTGGTACTAAAAGCAAACCATTGCGCACCAGATAGATTGACTTTTCCTTTGGTTGTCATCCCGAAAGAGAAAGAAATACGTCCACCCTCTCTAGCTAGACCAACACCAGAACCATAGTACGCATTTTTATGACCTACAGCGTCCCAATCACTATTTTTTAGTCCTGAAGGACCTGTCCCATAATCAAGGTCTTCGGTTGAGTAGAATTTTCCATCCGCTTGTTTCTTTACGTAGGAACCATTAATATACTTGAACTCATTTTTTGAACCAAAGTCTGAAACAAATTCCGCATGTTCTACACTATAATTTGTTCCTAGACTAGAGTTTAATGACGATAACGCATAGGCAAAGGCATGGTCTTTCTCTGGTAAAACTTCTTTGCCATTAGCATCATATAATTTAATGGTTAAGCGAACTTTTACGTCCTTCCCATTGGCATTTTTAGTACCAACAAATGCTGTAATGATAGGATCATTTGAAAATACTGCATTTAAGGTGCCGCTTTGACTTGGTGCAGATTGAAGTTCATAAATGAACTCTGCTTTTGTGATTTTTCGGTTTAAATAACTAGCATTTAAGCCTGTATACGTGACATTGACCGGTTTGTTTTTTTCTAAAAGAACCGCGTAGCCGCCTTTAGGTCCAAACTCAACAGCGGATACTTTTGAGCTTTGGAAGTTGCCTGTTGCTTTTCCATTCATATCTTTACTTAATTTTGTAAAAATATCTTTGGATTGTCCTTGGTTTACTTTGTTAAAATCGGAGGCTTTAATAAACTTGCCACCTGTAATCTTGTCTATTTTAGTATCCTTAGTCACAATGCTTGAATCAAAAACTAAGTCTTTGCTGATTGCTTCATTAACATAGCCTTTGTCATTCTTATGTTTGTTGTATTCAGCGACTTCTTTTTCATAACGCTCTTTTTCCGCTTTGTTTTTTGCCGCAATTTCTGCATTTTCTTTGGCAATTTTTTCATTTTTGGCTTTTAATTCTGCGGCTTGTTGGGCAATCTTTTTCGCTTGGTCTTTTTGTAGTTGATCCACTTCTTTTTCTTTTGCAGCTAAATCTTTAGAAGAAACGTTGCCTAAGTCCTCGGTTGGTTTTTCAACGACGGTAATGTTTGGATCTTTTTTCGCTTCATCAACTGCTTTATCGACGTCTGGTGTTTCAAATTCTTTAGGAATGGTCGTTGATTTGTTGGCTTCATTTTCAGCTGGTGCAACTTCTGTTGGTTGCCCTAGAGGTTCATTGGTTGTTTCTGGACTGATTACTGGTTGTTCTTGTGCTGATTTTTCTGCTTCTGCTGTTGGTTGTTGCACGTTTGTGGTATCATTTGAGGTAGCTGAACTTTGTTCAGCTCCATTTTTTTCAGACGCTACTTCTTCTACTTTGGCTGGTTGAGAAGTAGTGTCTTTTTGTACTGCCAATTCTTCAGATACTGCCGTCTTAGGCGTTGTACTATCTACTTGCGGATCGGGGTTATCGGGTTGAACCGCTGTTGTTCCTGGTTGCGTATCCAATTCCGCGGCTTGCACATTGTCAGTAGCTAATCCTACGGTTCCTAACACACCTAGAAAAAGAATAGGGGCTACAACCCAGCGTTTCTTTGCCTTATACATTTTAAAACGTTTTTTTACTTCTGTCTGTTGATTCATGTATCATTCTCCTCGATTTTTTATTTTTTGTTTGTAAAAATAGTTAACGAAACACAAGGGGCTCGTTGCTTTTTCATCATTATTTCCATTCCTCCTCACAAAAAGAGAACCGAAAGTTCTTCGATTCTCTTAGCTTTTTTTTTTGCATTAAAAACATTTAACGTGCTATTATAATTGTGTAAAAAGTACAAATCACTTCTTTACAAATCTTATTCGTTTAGTCAGTCGGCGGAAAACGGCTGACTTTTTTGTTGCCTAAAATTTTATAGTCAGGTACTATTTAAGTGTCTCCATCCGAGACAATCCATTTATTTTTTTGTTGACCAGCGGAAACTGGTTGGCTCCTAAATTTGGTAGATTCTTCTGCCTTTAATACGATCAGCCAACCATTTTGGTTGGCTATTTTTTTCATTATTCAATTTATTCCAATGATTAAAATAAAAAGGAGCGAAATATTTCGCTCCTTTGACTTTCTTATTTAATTTTAAAGATATTTTTTACTTTCTTCTCGTTTCTACTAATAAAACTTATAATACCCGCAGCTCCTAACAAAGCAAATATCAGACCAGCTATAGCTAACCATTTATTATTTTTTTCTCCTGTATGTGGTAAAGAATCTGGGGCTTTTGCTACCTGTTTCGTCTTACGAGGTTCTAAATGTGTTAATGCTTGTGCTTTTGGCTGTTCTTTTTGTTTTGAAAAAGATAACTGTTGGAGACCATGTGTTTTATCAACCGAAGTAGCACTTGCTACTAATGTTTGATTTTGTTTTGCTTCTCGTTCAAGGCGTTGTTGCTCTTTTGCTACTTGCTCTTGCAACGCTTCTTGTCGGCGCTGTTCGGCTTGTTGTGCCTCTAAGTCTCTTAATATGCCTTGGTACTGCTGTAGCTCTAACTTCACATTAGAAAGGTCTTCTTGTGCTTGTGTATAAGCAAGTGTAGCAACGGCTTGTTGTTCTTTAAGTTCCTCCAATGATTTCAGAGAATTTTCATAGGCTTCTTGTGCTTGGACCACTGCTGCTTCTGCTTTGTTTAACTCGTTTAATGCTTTTTCGTATGTTGGTTGAGCATTTTCTAAACGAGCCAATGAACGTGTACTTGTTTTAAGCGCAACTTGTTTTTGATTTAAGTTTTCTTTTGCTAAATCTAATACTTCCTTCAAGCTATTCAATGTGTTTTCTTCTGCTTTTTGGGCTTCTTGTTTTTCTTTCAGCACTTTAGCAGACGTTTGTTCAATCGCTTGTGCTTCCGCAACATTTGTTTTCGCTTTTTCTAAAACAGCAGCTCGATTCTGAATTAACTCATTGATTGTTGCCAATTGATCTTTTGTTTGTTGCAGGCTTTTTTCTGCTGTTGCAGTTTGTCGCACTTTTTCTTCATAGTTTGTCGTACTCTTAGTCGCAACTGCTTGAAGATTGGCCAACGTCGCTTTATGAACAGATAGTTCTTTTTCTGCTGTTGCTTGTGTTGTTTTGGCTGTATTTAAAGCTTGCTGACTTGCACTTCTTGCTTGTTGAGCGTCTGATTCTTCTTGTTGTGCAGTAGCTAATTTTTCTTGATTGGTTGCTACTTCTTTTTGAAGGGTTTCTTTACTCTTAAAGACTGGTGCAGTGCCTTCTTCATAGGTATTTGTTTCAACTAATTTTGATTGATTATAGCTAATGATATGGATTTTTGCTGAAATATCATTTAAATCTCCTGAAATAGAAACTGCCATGTTTGTTGTGTCCCCTTTTAGCAATGAATCTATATGAGAATACGCTGAACTTTCATCGTCAAAGAGCATATCAGCAATTGTTTTTCGAGCAGCTTTTTCAAACTCTAGTTGAGAAATAGTGCCATTAATCGTTTCAAAATAGCCCATACTTAGATTTTCATAAAAGTTTTGTCGTGGATACTCTTTAAAACCATTTTCTTTTGCTGCACGATTAATCGCATTTACGTCATGATCAAACTCTTTGGGATTATCATATTTTGCTACATCCCAAGCAAATCTCATAGCTTGGTTAGAAATCTTCAACTTTTGTAACCCAAGCTTTTCGCGAACATCATTGATAAGTCCTACAACGTAATCGCTCATTTGTTGCTTTTGTTTTTCGGTAGGATTTTTGACATTGATCATTTCCGTTGCTTTTGCCACATCTGCTTGATTTTCAGGAAAAACTTTATTTAATGCTAATGCTTCTTTTTCCATTGCTTGTTTTTCTTGTTCAGATAATTTTTTGTAATAATCAGGTGTGAAATTGGCAGGCAAGTTAATCCCTTTATGTCCTTTTAGCTCTTCTTTTGAGCTATCTAAAGTATTCTGAGCTTGTTTCGTTGCTGCTTGCTTGTCTTTCAACGCATTTTCTTTCGCAGTTAAGTCTGCCTGTTTCGCAGCCGTATCTGCTTTTGCGTCTGCTACTTTCTCTTGACTAGTTGTCACAACGTTTTGTTGGTCTGCGACTGCTTGATCGTCCTTCGTTTTTTGATCTTTAGCTTTGGCTTCTTCTTTCTGTTTGTTAGCCAGTTCAGCTTCTTTTGCTGCTTGTTCTTTTTCTGCCTTTGCTTTTTCCGCTTCCGCATTTTTCGCTAATTCTTCAAGCTTGGCTTGTTCTTGTTTTGCAGCTGTTACTGCTTGTTGATCTTTATCATTTTGCACTTTAGCAGCATTCGTTTCTTTTGCTTTTTCTTCGACAACAGCTTGTTGTTGGTTAACGTCTGTTTGAGCTTGATCTACTACTTTTTGTTGGTCGTCAACAGCTTGTGTATCCGTAGCCACTTGGTTTTTGGCTTTTTCAATGGCTGAAGGTGTTGCTTCATCCACAACTTTTTTAGCTTCGTCTACAACCGCTTGTTGGTCAGTCACTGCTTGTTGACTTTTTCCCAATGACTCTTTATTTTGGTCAACCACTGCCTGTTGGTCTTTAACAGCTTGATCAATGGTATCTTTTTCTTTCTTCGCAGTATCAGCGACTTGTTGTTTTTGATCAACAATTGCTTGTTTCTCTGCTACTTGTTGCTGTTTTTCAGTAATGGCTTGCTCCGTTGTTTGTGTAGCTTTCACTGTTGGTTGTTCTGTAGAAGCATTATCAGGTGTTTTTGGTTGTGCTTGTTCTGCTGCCTGTACTTCATTTCCCCCAATACCTGCTACCCCTGTTGCGACTAAGATACTTAACCCTGTACTTGCGATCTTTTTCATTTTTCTGCCTCATTTCCTATTTTTTTTATTGTAAATGGGATACCCATTATCTTCACGCCACTGTTTTAATACTTTTTCTGTTACATGAAATCGTTGAGCAATTTGTTTAAATTGCAAGCCACTTCTCTGATAGCTCTCAAAAGCTTCTTTAGTAATTTGTTTGTAATACTGTCTTACATCCGCAGTTTCTATTTTTTCTGCGAGCTCCTGAACACGTTGAAAACGCTCGGTGTGTTCTTTTCTATGCCAATCAGGGTCTTCATTCATTAATCGTAACATTTCTTTACGCCATATTTTCTGTTCTCTTTTTGTCATACTCCTCTCACCCCTCGTAAATCATCATAGCAAAAGATACCTAACGTGAAAAATAATACCCTGTTCTTTTGTGAAATATGTTTCATAAGGAAACACCTATTGTTTACTGGTTTCAAAAAATCAAGTCTTTTCACAGGGTTTTTAGCAACCGTTACCCTAAACTCTAGGTGAGTCGGATATTGCTCGCTACCAATAATTGGTAGGTCGTGGCAATCTCACCATGTACCGTAGCACACCAACTTCACAATGTGGGTCTCCGTTTATACTGGACATTTTAGCTTTTCTCCTAGCGTTTAACGACACCCTGTTGGCTTCTGTATCCTTGCCCTTTCATAGCTACGCTGATAAGCAAGGCAGCGGACTTCTCGCTGACTATTCAGTTGTAAAAAAGAAAGCGTTCTTCTTCTCGTTATCAGAAGATAGAATGTTTCTTTTTTGTTTGGCAACTTTGCTGGAAACCAGCAAACAATAGGTGTTTCCTGAATACTTTTGTTACACTTCTTCTTCGTTTAAATAATTCCAAATGGTAGTGAGTAACTGGTCAAATCGTTCGACAATGAATACGTCAACATTATTTTCTAGTAACCAATCCACTGTTATCTCCCAATCTGCACCTTTTTGCGCAGCTCGATACAGATGGCCTTGGAAGTCTTGCGGAATGACTAATTTTTTCTTGTCCGAGCAGTCAACAACAAGAGCTGTAAAAGTTGTTTCATCCATTCCACAATTTTGTTCATAGGAAAATACTCGTATCACGTCTCCGTGATTTAGTTCTTCTGCATAGGCAATTCGTTTCTTTTCCATAAAGCCCTCCTTGTTCTATTTACTCAGTTACACTTCCTGTGGTATACTATTTTTAACATTTTATTCATTAATTTTTTCTTTCAATGATGCTTGTCAGCTAGCGGAAACTAGTTGACTTCTTTTTTTATTTACTTTTTTCACAGGAACAAGGGTTAACTTGGTGGACCCTTTCTTTCGTTCAATGATTTTATTTCCATCTTTGTCATAACAAGAAATGATTTGACGAAGCAATGTTTTGGTAACACCCATTTGAGGAATTTCTCTATATTTTTTCCAGATCATTTTCCCATGTTCTAAAACCTGAACTGCTAGATAAAATCGCTCGTTTTCTAATACATAACAATTTCCTGTCTTTGTATGAATCCGATAGACCTTTTGTAAAATCATTGTACCCGTCACTTTTTGTTTCATTCTTGAACACCAGACCTTTCTAAAATTTAGCGATAAAAACCAAAAAACGGGGAACATATACATGAACTGTATACGTTCCCCGTGTACTGCAACCATCATTCCACCATACAAAACAATTTATTTAAAGTAATCTTTTTCCTAGACCAATAAAGGAGTTTAAAAAGGTCTGGAAATTCTCTTAAAAAATTGTTATACTATATGTTGTAACTTATGTTGCAGTGTTCGAGAACCGAGTATAGTTCATGGGATCAGCATGAATTATTTAACTATCCTCTTGGGTTGGTAGCCCAAAGATAGTCGGTTCTTATTTTTAGTTACTTTTTTCTAGTTTCATGGTATAATTCGTATGTTGGACGAAGTCATACTACTAGTGGTGTGGCTTTTTTTTAAGAAACAAGAGTTAATATTAGTGCAAACAATAATGCAACTATATGTTTTTTTTGTTGTTTCATTAAATTTACCTCACTTAGTAACTATTCATTACAGTTACTACTATAGCATTAAAGTTTACTCATTACAAGTATATGTATTTTAAAAAAGACGTTTCCGGCAAAAACAATTCATTTTTTATTTATTTTCTTTTTTTTGTCGATTTTCGTCATATTCAGAATACATTTATAGGAGTTGAATATATGCATTTAAATGAATTAATGAAAATACAAAGAAAAAGCGAGAAATTATCTCAAGCTAAGTTTTATGAAGGTATTTTTCAGCGTAATTCAGCAAGCCTTTTTGAAAATCATAATGAACATTTTTTAAAGATTGCTGATTTGCCACTTCTTGCAGATAGAAGTAATTTAACAATACCTGAAATAATTAGAACTTGTAATGAAGATTTTAAAAGTGTTTTTGATAAAGATTTAGAAACATATTATTTTATTCTTTCAAAAATTCAACAAAATCCTGATTCAGAATACAATCATGAACTCTACTCTCTTTATCAAAAATCTATACATGAAAAATTTACTTCGTTAAAATACATGAATTTATATTTACTTATAAAATTGCAAACCTCTAGTTTTATTTCAGAAATTATTCCTGTGGATAAACAAGATTTAGCTGATATAAAAAAAATGTTTTCATCAAGCAAAAGATTTGTATTGTATCACTATAAAATTCTTTCTAATCTATGCACTATATTCCCTTACTCTGATCTTCAGACATTGATAGAGCAACTATTCCCTTTACGTGAAGATAGTGACGAGCAGATTAAAGATACAGCTTGTTTATCCTTATCTAATGCAATTGCTCTAAGTATATTTACAAAGGATTACAGTTCTTGCTTTATCCTTCTAAATCACTTTGAAACTTTGTTATCAAATTACACTAGTTATAAATATAAATTAAGTTTCATAGCTTCAAGAAATATGCTTCTATACTTTACTTCTGGAGATATAGAGCATATTATGAAAGTATTTTCGTATGTTGAAATACTGAAACAAGTGGAAAGCCCTGAATATGTTGAGCAATTCCATAAAAACTTACAAACAATCATTTCTAAAAGTGATGATGAAAAAGCAAAACAAATATTTGGTGTTCTTGACGATGATGGACAAGTATTAGACCCCAAAAATTTTGACCACAAAAAAATAGATTAACTTAAAACCCAAAAAATAAGATATTAAAAATCTTATTTTTTGGGTTTTCCTATCCTTACAGTTAAAATAAATTCTTAATTATATCTAGTCCACCTATGATATTTCCAACAGTACCACCAATACTTGCTAAAATAAATACCAAAAATATTCTCAATACCCTATTTTTATATATTTTTTTTATTGATAGCAAATCTTCATCCATTGTTTGAAAATCATGAACTTTAGGTTTTCTGATGGTAGCTTCTACTATTGCAGAAAATACACCAATTGATACCATTGGTAGTAATGTTGCAAGTGGAGCAAATACTAAAGAAGTAATAACCGTCAATGGATTAGCAAGTGCTAAGACAGTAAAGAGTGCCGCTACGCCGCCATTCCATATACCCCATCGAATTATTTGATTTATACCTATATCCATTCCTAAAACAAAAGAATAAAGCAATAAACCAATAATTATTAAAGGTATGATACTTTCTAAAACCCTAGTTGACCAAAGTTTGGGTGGTAATCCGTCTAATTCCTCAATATTTGCTTTTCGATTTCCCTTTATATTTTTCTCAACTCCATTTAAGTGAGCTTGACCAATAACAACAACTATTTTTTCTCCTTCTTCATTTAGAATTTTTGTAGCCATATATAAGTCTCTCTCAATTAAGAAAGATTCCCACAATTCAGGGTATGTTTGCTGTAATTGTTCAAATATAGGTTCAAAATTTTCTGAATTAAGAAGTTTCTTCATTTCTTCTTTAGAATCTTCTGCTCCTTCTAAAACTTTACCAAAAGCATGTGGGAAAAGAGCCTTTTTTCTTAGAGGTATCAACCGCCAAAAACGTTTAAATGTAACCTGTGAATCTCTATCGACTAAAGCTAATTTAGCCCCAATTTTTTCTGCACTATTCACTGCTTGGAAAAATTCTGCTCCTGGCACAGAATCATTTATTTTTGCCAAATGTTTTTGAATTAAACTGTATATTACACTTGAGATCAAAACTATTAATTTTTTTTGTTTAATTACTTGGACAATATCTGTATCTGACCATTCATCAGGATTCATATATTTATTGTACCTTGTTTTATCCCATTCTAAACAAACAGTATCTGGACTTTCCTTTTCAATTACCTCTTTTACCAATTCTGCACTCTCTTTAGATATATGAGAGGTTCCAACAAGTATAATTTCTCGTTTATCTAAAAAAATTCTACGTACTAATTCCATACTTCCTCCTCTAATTTTGTACCATCATTTTTTTGTAATCATATCTAGCTCCAACAGGGTGAATCACTAAGTTCCTTATTGTATTTTTTTGAAGTCGAGCTATTCCCACTTGAAACACGGGTATAACGCCCGCATCATCTATCACTATCTTTTCTGCTTTTTTTAATTCCTGCCAACGTTTAGAGGAAGTGTCTTTAATCAACTCATCGTAGTTTTTATTAGAATATCCACCGTGATTCAATGGACTATTGGTTTCAAAGTTTGCTAAAAAACTAATAGGGTCTGCATAATCAGCTTGCCATCCGCTTAGACTTATCGCAAAATCTTTTTTAGTCAAACGTTCCATAAATGCATTAGCAGGTACTGGTGTGATATTAACTTTCAACCCTTCTAAATTTTCTTCTAATTGACCTTGTAAAAATTCTCCTGCTTTTTTTTCAAACTCTCCGTCACCTACTAAAATATCTAGTTCTAGTTTTTCAGAGACTTTATCTTTACTTTTGGCAGTTTCCCAATAAGATCTTGCCTGTTTTTTGTTATACTCCACTAATTTTTCATTGGCAAAATCCTTTTTTGTTTTTGGATTATAAGCCATTTTTTCAGGCACAACACCAACAGAAGGAATAGAGCCATTATCTAATAATTTTTCGACTAAGCTTTCTCTATCAATTGCATAGCTAATCGCTTTTCGGACATTTTTATTTTTTAAAAGTTTATTCTCTCCAGTTTGGTTCATTTCTAAAAACATCGTATTCGCCATTAACGTTGTTGAATATTCTTTATCTTTTTTGTATTGTTTCGCATATTCTCCCGCAAGTGGCGCATCGTCCAGTTGTCCGTCATTATACAAATTAATTCCTGTATTAATTTCTTTGACAACTTGGAAATTAATTTTTTTCATAGATACATGTTTCTTATCCCAATATTTTTCATTTTTTGCAATCGTCCATTTATCAGATGTTCCTACTCCATCTAAATTAGTTAGAGTATACGCACCATTTGTTTCGATTGATTTTTGAGATGTTCCATAGTTTTTTTCGTTTTCTTTAATTGCTTTTTGTTGCACTGGAAAATAAGCAGTCAGCGCTAATAGGTCAGTAAAATAAGGAGTTGGCTTTTCTAATTCAATTATTAATGTTTGTTCGCCATTACTTTTCACACCAAGCTTTTCCTTAGGTTGTTTACCAGAAATAATCTCTTTCGCATTTTTTATAGTTGAAAATAGCTCGACGTTAGGAGAAGCAGTTTCAGGGTCTACAACTCTTTGCCATGCCGTTACAAAATCATCAGCAGTAATATCTGTTCCATCGGTCCATTTTGCACCGTCTCGAATCACAATGGTATAAGTTTTGCCATTATTCGATACTTTTGGTTGACCAGCTGCAATGGCTGGTTGCGGTTGATTTTTTTCATCTAATCGATACAACCCCTCCATCACATTGGCTAATAAAGTTATACTCGTTTGATCTACAGCAGTTGCTGGGTCTAAACTTTGGACAGGTGTCCCTGCAGTCAAAGTAGCTACCTGTTCTACTTTTTTTTCTGTTGCATCTTGTGAATCTTTTGTGGTAGTATTTGTCCCACAACTAGCTAATACCAAAGGTAATAACCCAATACCTAAAAAACAAAACTTCTTGTACTTCTTCATTTTTATCAACCTCCGTAGTTTAAATTTGCTAACTAATTCTAGCGATATACAAATAAAATAACCAATTAATAGCTATTTTATTTATAATTTTATCAAATAAACTTTAAAAGTGATACAAAATACAGAATGAAATTTATCCAAATAAATGAATCAATTACTTATTTTTCAATCCAATTATGCAAAGTAATTTCAGAGACTTTAGAATTATCCCTATTTTTACTATTTTCTTTTTCTAACGCACATTCAACAAATAAATTGTAAAAAGACTTGTAAAATAAACCTTTAGGACTTTTAACAGTAGAATCTGTCTTGATTTTATGCATCACTCGTCGCAAACATTTGTCTATTCCTTCTTGATAATCTTCCCCAATTAAAACAACATTGTATTCTTTTTCAACTTTAGTTTTAGCACGTATAATTGTTCCAACCATTTCATGAGCTTCTTTAATAGTATCGGAAAAGGCAGCAATAAATTTTAAGCTATCTTTGCTTAGGAAAGTGTTCTCTTGAACTTCTGAAAACTGATCGAGCAATAATTGTTGCTGCAAGGCTTCTTTTTTAGTATCTAATGTATCTAATGTATCTAAATAAGAAGTATAGAATAGATTGTCTGCGATTTTCGCAATTACAGGATTTTCGTTGATATCATTGACTTTTTCTGTATTTGCGATTTTCGCAATTACAGGATTTTCGTTGATATCATTGACTTTTTCTGTATTTGCGATTTTCGCAATTACAGGATTAACATTGTTTTGTTCCTCATTGATTTTGAAAACATCTTCTGAAGTAACGTTAGGTTTTCCGAGATATAGTAGGTTAGGTGTAGTTTCTATTTTTCCATTAATTTTCTTTACTCTACCTTTTTTTTGTTTAAGAAGATTAACTGCTTCAAGCTCTTTTTTTATTTTTGATACTTTTCCTTCTCTGCAATTTAGCAGAGTCATTAATTCAGCAACTGTGTAGATAAAATAAACATTGTCTTCACTATCTACCCAATTATTCTTAACGGAATTGTCAAACCGATCTTTTAAAAGCATGTATGCAATTTTTGCATCATTGGATAATGATTTGTAAACTTCATTTGTGAAAAATACTTTTGGCATTTGATAGTATTTTTCTCTGTAAATTTCTTTAGATTTGTAAAATTGAAAATTTTCCATTTTAAAGCTCCTTTAGAATGTAAGTGTTATCAATCGTCCACGTATTCTTATCTTGTAAACTACAGGAATACAATTCGATTGTAAAGTAATATTTTAACGCAATATTTACACAAGTACACAAATACACAAGTGCAAAAATGTATTTGTGTAAATATCTAATTTTGAATATTATCAGGTTAAACAAAAATATGTGTACATTTACACATTTATAAAAATACACATAGCGGAAGACTATAATTATTGATTATATTACTAATTACACAAATAAAAATGTGTAAATGTGTAAAAAAACATTGATTATTTAAATTGTCTATTGTATAATTTAACCATAAAGATTTACACAAATATAAATGTGTAAATTTGAAAAATTACACATAAAAAAAGGAGGAACTTTCATGATAGAGCTTATAGTAGAAGAGTTTGAACAACTAGCTAATCTATTAGAAGAAAGGTGTAGAGTAATTAGTATAGGTAACCAAAAAGGTGGCGTAGGTAAATCTTCCCTAGTTCGTTTACTTCCATCTGTGTTAGCTTTTTCAGGTAAAAAAGTTTTACTTATAGATATGGACCCTCAAGCGAATACAACTAAAAGTATGTTCGTAACTCGAAAAAATTATTATGAAGACGAAGTTGTTGTATTTAAAAAAACATTAATGGCTGGTATCGTTGAAGGTAATCTTACTGATCTAGTTATCAACGTTTTACCTAATTTAGATTTTATTCCATCTTCATCAGATTTAGAAAGTTTCCCTACGTTTCTGTCTAAAAAGTTTGGATTAGTTGATAAAACAGACCCTGATTTTTATGAAGTGAAAGACAAAGCCTATGAATATTTCAATTCATTGATTGAATCATTAAAAGACAATTATGATTATATATTCTTTGATACGCCGCCTACGGTTTCTGATTATGTTAGAGCTGTATCATATGTTAGTGACTATATACTAATTGCATTTCAAACTCAGAGCGACAGTTTAGACGGTGCAAAAGAATTTTTAGAAGATACTTTAATACCTTTAGTAGAAAATACAAGAGCAGAGTTTGAAGTTGTAGGTATTTTGCCTAATCAAATGACTAAGAACGGTAGTATTGACACTTCATCACTTAATGATGCGTATACAATTTTTGGAAAGGAAAATGTATTTGAGAATATTTTGCCTTTTAAAAAACCAATACAAAACATCCCTAGACATGGCGTTACATTAGAAGGTTATTGGAATAGTAAAATGTACATTGATACATTAATACCAATTACTAAAGAACTTGTCACAAGAATTAGTTTAATAGAAGGAGATTAGACCATGACTGAAAATAGAAAACCATCACTAATAGGAAATAGAAATAAAAATCTTTATCAGGAAACACCTAGACCAGAACAACCTTACAGTGGAGCTGAAACCATACCTAAGGATATCTTAGCTAATGAGAGGGGAACAATACGTGTGCCTCTTGATCAAAAAATAGAATTTGATGCATTGTTAGCGACTTCTGAATATCATTATACTTATGAGTTAATGGCTGAACTTGTATATGAAGCAGTCAAAAACAAGACTAAGGAAGAGAATAAAAAATATCAAGAAACGTTAGCAATGTTACGAGAGAAAGAATTGAAAAAAATTGAAAGAAAGAAAATGAAAAAATAAAAATATGCACATGTGTAAATTTACAAAAGTACACATGTGCATATTTTTATTATGAATCAATAAATAGCAAGTAATAATCAGTTAAAAAATTACACAATTGTAAATGTCCACATTTACAAAAGTACACATATATATCAACGACAGTAAAACTCCCTAAATAATATAGCTATCTTTCATCAATAATTTTTTTAGTTCGTCTGTGATGTTCTAAGTGCAGCAAATAATCGTCTTGCAATTTTAGAAGGTCTGAATAGACCTGATCCATAGTCTTGCTGGCTGACAAAGAAAGAGAATAAATAAATGAGATAGGAAGTGTTTCAATTTTTTTGTTACGAGTAATCCAAGAAGAAACAGTTCCTTGAGAGAAAGCATGTAATTCACAAAATTCTTCTACAGTAATCCCTAGTTGCTTGATAATGTATGCGTTGATAGGGTGTGGATATACAAAGGCTTTTCTAGGCATGGTGGGTAAGTTTCCTTTCTTAGGTTATTAATGCGTTCGCAGTAATATTATACTAAAAAACATGCAATAAGGGAAGGGCGTATCTGCTTCTTTTTTGTTGACCTCTTTTAATAATATGTTATACTGAAGGTGCGAAGCGAAATTAGTTCAACAGCACAGTTACACCAAAAAGCCCTCCTACCGCAAATAGGGGGGCTTTTTTTTGCGCTGTTGCGACTTCAGCGTTGGAGTTAGAAGGCAACTGCTTAGATTATCGGCTAATCGTCTAACCAACGATCAACTAGCAAAAGTACTAGACCCACAAGTAGCGGTGCGATAATCAACGAAATTAGTTTCTCAGCCATAGTTACACCACCTTACTTGGCAGTTGCCGCAACAATTATAACATAAATTCAAAATATCCCTATGGACTTTTAAAACCTTCAGTACTTTATTTCATCTATAAATCTCTTTTCCTAACATATACGTTCGCTTACACCAGGAACACTTGTATTTATCAGAATTACTTGACATTCTACTTGCCAAACAGCCACACGCACATTGTACATACGCAATACTAGTTGTTTTATTTCCTTCTTTGATTACTGATCCTCGATAATCATATGTCTTCATAAAAATCTCCGTCACTATAATATTCATTGATAAAAGCATCGATTGCGTTGTTTTCTTCTTCGGTTAACTCTGAAAATTTTACTTCTGAAAAAGGATTGTCTATCGGTTTTTCGGGTTCGTTTTCCGACCATTTGTAAAAATCATGTATTTGTATGTGCCTAATATCGTAAAAATCGATTTGCTGATCTCCAATGAGAACGACATCGAATTCAGCCATGCCACGAAATACACCACGTATAGAAGGTTTTACACGCTCATATTCATCTAAGGAATTCAGCTGAATTTCTAGAACCTTATTCTGTTTGATTGAGCGACTTAGCAAGTGTTCTATTTGAGCCTGTGACTGCTGAGGTAAACGTTCAATTTCTCTTGAATGATAATCATTCGTCTCTTTGATTGCTGCTTGTAATTCCCCTAAAGGAAAGGCTGTTGGCCACTTCAATTCAAAGGGTCTATCGACGTAATCATTGTATGGTTTGAATTCTTTTTTCGTTCTTCTTACCATTTTGAACACTCTCCTTACTTGAAGGCAGAGTTACAATTTAAGTGCAACACAAAGAAATCATTGTAAAATTTCTTTATAATGGTGTTTACGAGAACATTCATTAGGAGAGATAATACAATGACTTCATACAAACATATTACTACAGGTGAGCGAGAATTAATATTTTTATACTCTAATATGGGGTATTCTATCCGCAGGATAGGAAAACTATTAAAACGTAGCGCATCCACTATTAGCCGTGAGTTACGAAGACATTCTGGTCAAGGATTTTCGTACTCTCCTTCCAATGCACAAAGAAGATACAAGAGAAACAAAAAGAAATGTGGCCGTAAACGTTTATTAGATACCTCTGTAATAAAACCCATTATTCAAACATTATTTATTGACCATCAATGGTCACCTGAACAAATTTCAAATCGATTAAAATTAGAGTGTCCAAAAGAATTTCTCAGTTATAATACAATCTATCGTGCCATTTATCGTGGAGATTTTAACCATTGTGTTTCCGTTAACAGTCGGGGTGCATTGACAAGATTACGGCGACGTGGGAAGAAATACGGGATTAAAAAATATCAAGATGGTCGTGGTCACTTTTATGATGCTCGATCTATTCATGATTGGCCTGATGAGGCTATCGAACGAAAAGAATGCGGTCATTGGGAAGCAGATACTGTATTAGGTAAAGCCGGAAAAGCATGTGTCGTTACTTTAGTAGATCGGAAATCTCGTTTCCTTTTGATAGGAAAAGCTGAAAGAAAAAAAGCAGTTGACGTGGCAAGTACGATTAAAAATTTATTATCTTCTATTCCTATGAACAAGCGGAAAACTCTTACACCTGATAGAGGACAAGAATTTGCACACTATGAAAGAATTTCCAATGAAAATCATATTGACTGTTATTTTGCGGATCCTTCGTCTCCATGGCAACGCGGAACAAATGAAAATACGAATGGGTTGGTACGTGAGTACCTTCCTAAAAGTGTTGATATGACGCCTATTTCAGATGACTTTATTGAATCAGTTGCTTTTAAAATTAATAATCGACCTAGAAAATGTCTAGGTTGGAAAACACCTTATGAAGTTTTTTATAAAAAGGTGTTGCACTTAATTTGACAATCTACGAACATTATACGAACAAACGTTCTCATAATCAAGTGCTAGATTTATTGTATACCTGAAAACTTTTAGTTTGGTTGGACTGAACGAAGAGAGGGAAACCAAACTAAAACGTCGAAGGCCAGTTGAGCAAAGCGAAACTAATTATTCGTCTTTTTGGGTTTGGCCATGTTCCTGGTATAAAAAATTATTCGTATTTAAATAGAAATCTTTTTATTATTTCCGCCTGCAGATCACCATTTAATCTTGTAAAAGCGAACGTTAAAACACCTTCATTGCATAACTACCCGATCAATATTTGTGAAAATGGCTTAGAATTGCTCTCTCAAATCTAAATTCTAGTTTCTTATTTTACTTTTGGTACTAATTCATTTACTTTTGAAATATTTAAGGCAATCATTAACTCACTGATTGTTTGTACACCTACTTTTGTATCATCAAATAGTCCTTCATTGTACATTCCATCTAGTAATACTGGGTCTATTTGTACATTTCTTTTCAATTCGTCAAGTGTCATTCCTTGTTTATCCATGATTTCCTTTAACTTGATTTCCATTTGATTATTCTTCATAACTTTTTCCTTCTTTCTTTTTTATCCCTTATTACTATTTTCAAGTGGCACATATTCTCCAAGTTCTTTATGGTAACAACGTGTCACTTTTCTATTTAAATGGCAAAAATTTCCAGCAATAAATGACAAAAGCTACCAATTTTTGATAGCTTTTTATATGCCTATCACTAAACTATCTCTTGCTGCTTCGACAACTTCTACAGTAATCTTATCCATTTGATTGATTCTTAAAATACGATCAATCTGTGCAAACAAACGATGAATAAGTCGGAAATTCCCTTTTGTGATTTTAATGATAGTTGTGATAGCTTCATAATCAGAAAAATCTTCTAGCTTGATATCAATTCCTAAATCTGCCCATTTGTATTCCAAGATATGATGCGTTTCGTCCTTACTAAGGTTATCAAATTCATGTGCGAAACCTATACGCGAATACAGTTGAGGATAACGAGATAATCTTTTTTCAATTCCAGGCATACCGATAAGAACCATTGCTAAATCATTTCTATCATAAATATCTCTTAGCTGCTCTAAATGTTGAAGTTTTAATCGATCGATTTCATCGACAATAATTAAATCAATTCCTTCATAAGAATGTGAAGCATAAATTTCCTTTTGGTTGTATTTAAAAACTAAATGCATTGTTTTAACCATATCAATCCTAGTTGCTAATGTATGGATATCTGAACTAATACGAGTCATTTTTTCAGCTGGAGAGGTATAGAATACTTTATTTGCACTTAATATTTCGTCTGTCGCATCTTTTCCAATA
>OBBX01000070.1_pt1 | contig 37003 bp, 29 predicted proteins | sample 1502701 | NCBI WGS metagenome assembly OBBX01 (sample SAMN05301469, study PRJEB22388) | human gut metagenome | isolation source: Infant 1 DOL 13 gut | host: Homo sapiens | place: USA: Pittsburgh, Magee-Womens Hospital of UPMC | collected 2013/2014
ACGCCGAAGATGTTTTGGCGATTTGAGAGACGATTTTCAGCTTTGATTACAGATTAGTGTTTAATGCGGAAGGCATTAGACGAACAGAATTTGCCTGGCGGCCGTAGCGCGGTGGTCCCACCTGACCCCATGCCGAACTCAGAAGTGAAACGCCGTAGCGCCGATGGTAGTGTGGGGTCTCCCCATGCGAGAGTAGGGAACTGCCAGGCATTAATTAAGTGAAGAGGCCATCCTGAGGGATGGCCTTTTTGCGTTCATGCGCCCGGGCGCAGCCGGATGGCGGCTGCGCCTTATCCCACCTACATAACCACAAGCCATACTGTTGCATATGCGGTAAACTAGACGCGATTTTGCATCAGGAAAGCGTCTATGAATCACTCCCTCAAACCCTGGAATACCTTCGGTATCGATCAACGCGCTAACGAGATTGTCTGTGCCGAAAATGAACAACAACTATTGGATGCCTGGCAATCGGCTAAAGCATCAAATTATCCGGTACTGATACTGGGCGAAGGGAGTAACGTTCTGTTTCTTGATACCTTTCATGGAACGGTGATTATCAACCGTATCAAAGGTATTGAGGTGGCAGAGCAACCCGAGGCATGGCACTTGCACGTAGGGGCGGGGGAAAACTGGCATAACCTGGTACGATACACACTCCAGCAAGGTATGCCGGGGCTGGAAAATCTGGCGCTTATTCCGGGGTGCGTCGGTTCTTCTCCTATCCAGAACATTGGCGCTTATGGTGTAGAACTACAGCGGGTCTGTGACTATGTGGATTGTGTCGAGCTGGCAACCGGAAAGTCTCTACGGGTGAGTGCCACAGAGTGCCGCTTTGGTTATCGTGATAGTATCTTCAAGCATGAATATCAGGATCGTTACGCCATTGTGGCTGTCGGCCTGCGTTTACCAAAACAGTGGCAGCCCGTACTGACTTATGGCGACCTGGTTCGCCTTGAACCTGAAACGGTCACGCCGCAGCAGGTGTTTGATGCCGTATGCCATATGCGCACCACGAAACTGCCCGATCCAAAAGTAAATGGTAATGCAGGTAGCTTCTTTAAAAATCCTGTTGTTACAGCAGAGATTGCGCACACATTACTGGCGCAATTTCCCGGTGCGCCACATTACCCGCAGGCCGATGGTTCAGTGAAGCTGGCTGCCGGTTGGTTGATCGATCAGTGCCAGCTAAAAGGCGTCAGTATTGGGGGCGCTGCGGTACATCGTCAGCAGGCTCTGGTGCTGATTAACGTACATAATGCGACAAGCGAGGATGTGGTGAAACTCGCGCATCATGTGCGTCAGAACGTGGGTGAGAAATTTAATGTCTGGCTGGAACCGGAAGTTCGGTTTATCGGGCAGACCGGTGAAGTGAATGCTGTGGAGATCATTGCATGAAGGATAATACCGTTCCCCTGACGCTGATCTCTTTGCTGGCCGATGGTGAGTTTCATTCGGGTGAACAGCTGGGTGAAACGCTGGGAATGAGCCGCGCAGCCATCAACAAGCATGTCCAGACGTTGCGTGACTGGGGTGTTGATGTGTTTACCGTTCCTGGCAAAGGATATAGCCTGCCAGAACCTATCCAATTATTAGATGCTTCTGTCATCCATGCACAACTGGACAGCGGGAATGTCACGGTACTTCCGGTTATCGATTCGACGAACCAGTATCTGCTGGATCGTATCGGCCAGTTGACGTCGGGTGATGCCTGTGTAGCGGAATACCAGCAGGCTGGGCGTGGTCGTCGTGGGCGGAAATGGTTCTCTCCATTTGGTGCGAACCTGTATCTTTCTATGTACTGGCGTCTGGAGCAGGGGCCGGCAGCCGCGATCGGGCTGAGTCTGGTGATCGGCATTGTGATGGCTGAGGTTCTGCGCGATCTGGGTGCAGAGAAGGTTCGGGTTAAGTGGCCTAATGATCTCTATTTACTCGATCGCAAGCTGGCAGGCATTCTGGTTGAGCTTACGGGTAAAACGGGCGACGCTGCACAAATCGTTATCGGCGCAGGTATCAACATGGCCATGCGCCGTGTGGAAGAAGGTGTTGTGAATCAGGGATGGATCAATCTCCAGGAAGCGGGCATTACGCTTGATCGCAACATGCTGGCGGCGACGTTAATCAAAGAGTTGCGTGAGGCGCTGGAACTCTTTGAGCAGGAAGGTCTGGCACCTTACCTGTCTCGCTGGGAAAAACTGGATAATTTCATTAACCGACCGGTTAAACTGATTATTGGTGATAAAGAAATATTTGGTATTTCCCGTGGGATAGATGCGCAAGGCGCGTTGTTGCTTGAACAGGATGGCGTAATTAAGCCATGGATGGGCGGAGAAATATCTTTACGCAGCGCAGAATAATAAAAAGGGAGCTAACGCTCCCTTTTTACATTATTTTCTCAACCTGACTTGTTCGACCGCATGATTGGCGCTTTTGGTCATAATCAGACTGGCCCGTTCACGAGTGGGTAAAATATTTTGCTTTAAGTTCAACCAGTTGATTTCTTTCCATAATGATGCGGCGGTATTGATCGCTTCATCTTTCGATAATTTTGCGTAATTATGGAAATAAGAATCTGGGTCGGTGAACGCCCCTTCACGGAATTTCAGGAAGCGGTTGATGTACCACGTCTGGAGTAAATCTTCAGGCGCATCAACATAAATAGAAAAATCAACGAAGTCAGAAACAAATACATGATGTGGATCGTGAGGATAATCCATTCCACTCTGTAGTACATTTAAGCCTTCAAGAATTAATATATCGGGCTGTGCGACGGTTTTATCTCCGTCTGGAATCACATCATAAATCAGGTGTGAATAGACTGGCGCGGTAACATTTGGCACCCCTGATTTGAGATCGGAAACGAACTTCACCAGACGGTGCATATCGTAAGACTCAGGAAAGCCTTTCTTCTTCATCAGCCCGCGATCTTTCAGCACCTGGTTAGGGTGTAGAAAACCGTCAGTAGTGATCAATTCGACGCGACGATGTTCCGGCCAACGGCTCAGCAGCGCTTGCAGTACGCGCGCGGTGGTGCTTTTGCCCACGGCGACGCTACCGGCAATGCTGATGATATAAGGAATACGCTGGCCGTTAGTGCCTAAAAATTGCTCCAGAACAGCCTGACGGCGCAGGTTTGAACTGATATAGAAATTTAGCAAACGCGACAGGGGCAAATAAATCTCGGCAACTTCTTCCAGTGATAAATCTTCATTAATGCCTTTGAGTCGTGCGATTTCGCCCTCGGTCAGGGTCATCGGCACGGAATCACGAAGCGCAGCCCACTGGTTGCGATCAAATTGTAGGTAAGGCGTCATTAACGTTTGCTCTTTACTCATAAGCATGTTTCTGGCTGTCATTGCTACATCAGGTCAGCGATAAAAAAGCGAATCATCCCCGGCATGCAATGGCACGACACATTTCAGTTAATTTGGACAATGGGCAGGAGGGTAACACCAGATGGGAGGGAATAATAAGAAAAAATCTCTCCTGATAAGTTATCCCTGAAACGCAATGTGACGGATATACCATATGTAAAAGAAGAATTTTTCTCTTTCAAACGCAGATATGATGATGCTCTCCGTTAAGCTGTTAGCATCCTGGTGTCGAAAAATCGCACTGACCTGACTAAAAATAGGCCATTTAGCAGTCTTGTCGTGCAAAATGTGAGCGATAGAACATTTTATGCAATTTTTTAGTTGCATGAGGTCGCAGGTCTCCATAGAATGCGCGCTACTTGATGCCGACTTAGCTCAGTAGGTAGAGCAACTGACTTGTAATCAGTAGGTCACCAGTTCGATTCCGGTAGTCGGCACCATCAAGTCCGGTGGGGTTCCCGAGCGGCCAAAGGGAGCAGACTGTAAATCTGCCGTCACAGACTTCGAAGGTTCGAATCCTTCCCCCACCACCACTTTCTGGCAGCGTGTTTGCTGTCTGAACTGGTTGAAAAAATTAACCGGTTCGAATAAGAAAAGAGACATGTCTCTTTTTTTGTTACAGAAAGAACTGGGTAGCCGAGTTCCAGGATGCGGGCATCGTATAATGGCTATTACCTCAGCCTTCCAAGCTGATGATGCGGGTTCGATTCCCGCTGCCCGCTCCAGACGTGCTGATATGGCTCAGTTGGTAGAGCGCACCCTTGGTAAGGGTGAGGTCCCCAGTTCGACTCTGGGTATCAGCACCACTTCACTTCTCCTTCCCGTTTCTCTCTGTATAAACTTAAATATTCAACAATTCAGGCATATCGCCTGGTTGATGTGGTGATATCACCGATTTATCCGTGTCTTAGAGGGACAATCGATGTCTAAAGAAAAGTTTGAACGTACAAAACCGCACGTCAACGTCGGTACTATCGGCCACGTTGACCATGGTAAAACAACGCTGACCGCTGCAATCACTACCGTACTGGCTAAAACCTACGGCGGTGCTGCTCGCGCATTCGACCAGATCGATAACGCGCCGGAAGAAAAAGCTCGTGGTATCACCATCAACACTTCTCACGTTGAATACGACACCCCGACTCGCCACTACGCGCACGTAGACTGCCCGGGCCACGCCGACTATGTTAAAAACATGATCACCGGTGCTGCGCAGATGGACGGCGCGATCCTGGTTGTTGCTGCGACTGACGGCCCGATGCCGCAGACCCGTGAGCACATCCTGCTGGGTCGTCAGGTAGGCGTTCCGTACATCATCGTGTTCCTGAACAAATGCGACATGGTTGATGACGAAGAGCTGCTGGAACTGGTTGAGATGGAAGTGCGTGAACTGCTGTCTCAGTACGACTTCCCGGGCGACGACACGCCGATCGTTCGTGGTTCTGCTCTGAAAGCGCTGGAAGGCGAAGCTGAGTGGGAAGCGAAAATCATCGAACTGGCTGGCTACCTGGATTCCTACATCCCGGAACCAGAGCGTGCGATTGACAAGCCGTTCCTGCTGCCGATCGAAGACGTATTCTCCATCTCCGGTCGTGGTACCGTTGTTACCGGTCGTGTAGAGCGCGGTATCATCAAAGTGGGCGAAGAAGTTGAAATCGTTGGTATCAAAGAGACTGCGAAGTCTACCTGTACTGGCGTTGAAATGTTCCGCAAACTGCTGGACGAAGGCCGTGCTGGTGAGAACGTAGGTGTTCTGCTGCGTGGTATCAAACGTGAAGAAATCGAACGTGGTCAGGTACTGGCTAAGCCGGGCACCATCAAGCCGCACACCAAGTTCGAATCTGAAGTGTACATTCTGTCCAAAGATGAAGGCGGCCGTCATACTCCGTTCTTCAAAGGCTACCGTCCGCAGTTCTACTTCCGTACAACTGACGTGACTGGCACCATCGAACTGCCGGAAGGCGTAGAGATGGTAATGCCGGGCGACAACATCAAAATGGTTGTTACCCTGATCCACCCGATCGCGATGGACGACGGTCTGCGTTTCGCAATCCGTGAAGGCGGCCGTACTGTTGGCGCAGGCGTGGTTGCTAAAGTTCTCGGCTAATCGCTGATAACATTTGACGCAATGCGCAATAAAAGGGCATCATTTGATGCCCTTTTTGCACGCTTTCACATCAGAACCTGGCTCATCAGTGATTTTTTTTGTCATAATCATTGCTGAGACAGGCTCTGCTGAGGGCGTTTAGTCCGAAACGCAACACAGAGCATTTCGGTTTGGATTGCCTCGCATACGCGGGGTGAAAATGTTTGTAGAATACTTCTGACAGGTTGGTTTATGAGTGCGAATACCGAAGCTCAAGGAAGCGGGCGCGGCCTGGAAGCGATGAAGTGGGTCGTTGTTGTCGCATTGCTGCTTGTGGCTATTGTGGGCAACTACCTCTATCGCGACATGATGCTGCCGCTGCGTGCGCTGGCCGTAGTAATTCTGATTGCTGCAGCGGGTGGTGTCGCGCTGTTGACGACAAAAGGTAAAGCAACCGTTGCTTTTGCCCGTGAAGCGCGTACCGAAGTCCGTAAGGTCATTTGGCCGACTCGCCAGGAAACATTGCACACCACGCTGATTGTGGCTGCGGTTACCGCAGTAATGTCACTGATCCTGTGGGGACTGGATGGTATTCTGGTTCGCCTGGTATCCTTTATCACTGGCCTGAGGTTCTGAGATGTCTGAAGCTCCTAAAAAGCGCTGGTACGTCGTTCAGGCGTTTTCCGGTTTTGAAGGCCGCGTAGCAACATCGCTGCGTGAGCATATCAAATTACACAATATGGAAGAGTTGTTTGGTGAAGTCATGGTGCCGACCGAAGAAGTGGTCGAAATCCGTGGCGGCCAGCGTCGCAAAAGCGAGCGCAAATTCTTCCCGGGCTACGTCCTGGTTCAGATGGTGATGAACGACGCAAGCTGGCACCTGGTGCGCAGTGTTCCGCGTGTGATGGGCTTCATCGGCGGTACGTCTGACCGTCCGGCGCCAATCAGCGACAAAGAAGTTGATGCGATCATGAACCGCCTGCAACAGGTCGGTGATAAACCGCGTCCGAAAACGCTGTTTGAACCGGGTGAAATGGTTCGTGTTAACGACGGTCCGTTTGCTGACTTTAACGGCGTTGTTGAAGAAGTGGACTACGAGAAGTCCCGCCTGAAGGTGTCTGTTTCTATCTTTGGTCGTGCGACCCCGGTAGAACTGGACTTTGCCCAGGTTGAGAAAGCCTAAGCAGCGATCAAAAAAGCGGCGATTTAATCGTTGCACAAGGCGCGAGATTGGAATACAATTTCGCGCCTTTTGTTTTTATGGGCCTGGCCCGTAAAACGATTTTTTTATATCACGGGGAGCCTGTTTTCAGGCGTTATACCCAAACGAGGAAATTGCAATGGCTAAGAAAGTACAAGCCTACGTCAAGCTGCAAGTTGCAGCTGGTATGGCTAACCCGAGTCCGCCAGTAGGTCCGGCTCTGGGTCAGCAGGGCGTAAACATCATGGAATTCTGCAAAGCGTTCAACGCAAAAACTGATTCCATCGAAAAAGGTCTGCCGATTCCGGTTGTTATCACCGTTTACGCTGACCGTTCTTTCACCTTCATTACCAAAACGCCTCCGGCAGCAGTTCTGCTGAAGAAAGCGGCTGGTATTAAGTCTGGTTCCGGCAAGCCGAACAAAGACAAAGTAGGTAAAATTTCCCGCGCTCAGCTGCAGGAAATCGCGCAGACCAAAGCTGCCGACATGACTGGTGCCGACATTGAAGCGATGACTCGCTCCATCGAAGGTACTGCACGTTCCATGGGCCTGGTAGTGGAGGACTAAGAAATGGCTAAACTGACCAAGCGCATGCGTGTGATCCGTGAGAAAGTTGATGCGACCAAACAGTACGACATCAACGAAGCTATCTCTCTGCTGAAAGAACTGGCCACTGCTAAGTTCGTAGAAAGCGTAGACGTTGCCGTTAACCTCGGCATCGACGCGCGTAAATCTGACCAGAACGTACGTGGTGCAACTGTACTGCCGCACGGTACTGGCCGTTCTGTTCGCGTAGCCGTATTTACCCAGGGTGCAAACGCTGAAGCTGCTAAAGCTGCTGGCGCTGAACTGGTAGGTATGGAAGATCTGGCTGAACAGATCAAGAAAGGCGAAATGAACTTTGACGTTGTTATTGCTTCCCCGGATGCAATGCGCGTTGTTGGCCAGCTGGGCCAGGTTCTGGGTCCGCGTGGCCTGATGCCGAACCCGAAAGTGGGTACTGTAACGCCTAACGTTGCTGAAGCGGTTAAGAACGCTAAAGCTGGTCAGGTTCGTTACCGTAACGACAAAAACGGCATCATCCACACCACCATCGGTAAAGTGGATTTTGACGCTGACAAACTGAAAGAAAACCTGGAAGCTCTGCTGGTTGCGCTGAAAAAAGCAAAACCGACTCAGGCAAAAGGCGTGTACATCAAGAAAGTTAGCATCTCCACCACCATGGGTGCTGGCGTTGCCGTTGATCAGTCCGGTCTGACTGCGACTGTGGCGAACTAATATTCGCCTTTACGTGGGCGGTGATTTTGTCTACAATCTTACCCCCACGTTTCTGTTGAAATAAACAGAACTCTATGCGAGTCATTTGAATTGTAGCAGCTAACGCGGCTACGGTTCAAAGGGCGAAGTCATAGACAAGATTTGTTCGTTGGAGCCTGGCCTATCCAGGCCTCCGTCGAAGACCGCAGGTGTTTCGTAAGAAACTTAATGCCCTGCGTAGACGGTGACAGAACGCTAAGATTATTTTTTATACTCTGGCTTGTTTCTGCTCACCGTATTAAGACGCTCTCCTCGTTGAGGAGAGTGAAGTGAGTTCCAGAGCATGAGCTCTGGCAAACATCCAGGAGCAAAGCTAATGGCTTTAAATCTTCAAGACAAACAAGCGATTGTTGCTGAAGTCAGCGAAGTAGCCAAAGGCGCGCTGTCTGCAGTAGTTGCGGATTCCCGTGGCGTAACTGTAGATAAAATGACTGAACTGCGTAAAGCAGGTCGTGAAGCTGGCGTTTACATGCGTGTTGTTCGTAACACCCTGCTGCGCCGCGTCGTTGAAGGTACTCCGTTCGAGTGCCTGAAAGACACGTTTGTTGGTCCGACCCTGATTGCATACTCTATGGAACACCCGGGCGCTGCTGCTCGTCTGTTCAAAGAGTTCGCGAAAGCGAATGCAAAATTTGAGGTCAAAGCCGCTGCCTTTGAAGGTGAGCTGATCCCGGCGTCTCAGATCGACCGCCTGGCAACTCTGCCGACCTACGAAGAAGCAATTGCACGCCTGATGGCAACCATGAAAGAAGCTTCGGCTGGCAAACTGGTTCGTACTCTGGCTGCTGTACGCGATGCGAAAGAAGCTGCTTAATCGCAGTTATCTTTATAACGCATCCGCTTACGTATAAACTTATTCTGATATTCAGGAACAATTTAAATGTCTATCACTAAAGATCAAATCATTGAAGCAGTATCCGCTATGTCCGTAATGGACGTTGTAGAACTGATCTCTGCAATGGAAGAAAAATTCGGTGTTTCCGCTGCTGCTGCTGTAGCTGTAGCTGCTGGCCCGGTTGAAGCTGCTGAAGAAAAAACTGAATTCGACGTAATTCTGAAAGCTGCTGGCGCTAACAAAGTTGCTGTTATCAAAGCAGTACGTGGCGCGACTGGCCTGGGTCTGAAAGAAGCTAAAGACCTGGTAGAATCTGCTCCGGCCGCTCTGAAAGAAGGCGTGAGCAAAGATGACGCTGAAGCTCTGAAAAAATCTCTGGAAGAAGCTGGCGCTGAAGTTGAAGTTAAATAAGCCAACCCTTCCGGTTGCAGCCTAAGAAATTAGGCTGATGGCTGGTGACTTTTTAGTCACCAGCCTTTTTGCGCTGTAAGGCGCCAGTAGCGTTTCACACTGTTTGACTACTGGTTGTCCTGACAATGCTTGTTTCTATCGACGACTTAATATACTGCGACAGAACGCCCGTTCTGTGTAAATCGCAATGAAATGGTTTAAGCGTGATAGCAACAGGCATTGCGGAAAGTATTCCATTTTCCGGTCAACAAAATAGTGTTGCACAAACTGTCCCTCCGCAGGACAGATGGGTCGACTTGTCAGCGAGCTGAGGAACCCTATGGTTTACTCCTATACCGAGAAAAAACGTATTCGTAAGGATTTTGGTAAACGTCCACAAGTTCTGGATGTACCTTATCTCCTTTCTATCCAGCTTGACTCGTTTCAGAAGTTTATCGAGCAAGATCCTGAAGGGCAGTACGGTCTGGAAGCTGCATTCCGTTCCGTGTTCCCGATTCAGAGCTACAGCGGTAATTCCGAGCTGCAATACGTCAGCTACCGCCTTGGCGAACCGGTGTTTGACGTTCAGGAATGTCAGATCCGTGGCGTGACCTATTCCGCACCGCTGCGCGTAAAACTGCGTCTGGTGATCTACGAGCGCGAAGCGCCGGAAGGCACCGTAAAAGACATTAAAGAACAAGAAGTCTACATGGGCGAAATTCCGCTCATGACCGACAACGGTACTTTCGTTATCAACGGTACTGAGCGTGTTATCGTTTCCCAGCTGCATCGTAGCCCGGGTGTCTTCTTCGACAGCGATAAAGGTAAAACTCACTCTTCCGGTAAAGTACTGTATAACGCACGCATCATTCCTTACCGTGGTTCATGGCTGGACTTCGAGTTCGATCCGAAAGACAACCTGTTTGTCCGTATCGACCGTCGTCGTAAACTGCCTGCGACCATCATTCTGCGCGCACTGCAATACACCACTGAACAGATCCTGGACCTGTTCTTTGAGAAAGTGATCTTCGAGATCCGCGACAACAAGTTGCAGATGGAACTGGTGCCGGAACGCCTGCGTGGTGAAACCGCCTCCTTTGACATCGAAGCCAACGGCAAAGTGTACGTCGAAAAAGGTCGTCGCATTACTGCGCGCCACATTCGCCAGCTGGAAAAAGACGATATCAAACATATCGAAGTTCCGGTTGAGTACATCGCGGGTAAAGTGGCGTCTAAAGACTACGTTGACGAATCAACTGGCGAGCTGATCTGCGCAGCGAACATGGAGCTGAGCCTGGATCTGCTGGCGAAGCTGAGCCAGTCTGGCCACAAGCGTATCGAAACGCTGTTCACCAACGATCTGGATCACGGCCCGTACATTTCTGAAACGGTACGTATCGACCCGACTAACGATCGTCTGAGCGCGCTGGTAGAAATCTACCGCATGATGCGCCCGGGTGAGCCGCCGACTCGTGAAGCGGCTGAAAGCCTGTTTGAGAACCTGTTCTTCTCCGAAGACCGCTATGACCTGTCTGCGGTTGGTCGTATGAAGTTCAACCGTTCTCTGCTGCGCGACGAAATTGAAGGTTCCGGTATCCTGAGCAAAGACGACATCATTGACGTGATGAAGAAGCTCATTGATATCCGTAACGGTAAAGGCGAAGTCGATGATATCGACCACCTCGGCAACCGTCGTATCCGTTCCGTAGGCGAAATGGCGGAAAACCAATTCCGCGTTGGCCTGGTGCGTGTTGAGCGTGCGGTGAAAGAGCGTCTGTCTCTGGGCGATCTGGATACCCTGATGCCTCAGGACATGATCAACGCCAAACCGATTTCTGCGGCAGTGAAAGAGTTCTTCGGCTCCAGCCAGCTGTCTCAGTTTATGGACCAGAACAACCCGCTGTCTGAGATTACGCACAAACGTCGTATCTCCGCACTCGGCCCAGGCGGTCTGACCCGTGAACGCGCAGGCTTCGAAGTTCGAGACGTACACCCGACCCACTACGGTCGCGTATGTCCTATCGAAACGCCTGAAGGTCCGAACATCGGTCTGATCAACTCCCTGTCCGTGTACGCACAGACTAACGAATACGGTTTCCTCGAGACTCCGTATCGTAAAGTCACCGACGGTGTGGTGACTGATGAAATTCATTACCTGTCTGCTATCGAAGAAGGTAACTACGTTATCGCTCAGGCGAACTCCAACCTGGATGACGAAGGCCACTTTGTAGAAGATCTGGTTACTTGCCGTAGCAAAGGCGAATCCAGCTTGTTCAGCCGCGACCAGGTTGACTACATGGACGTTTCCACTCAACAGGTGGTTTCCGTCGGTGCGTCCCTGATCCCGTTCCTGGAGCACGATGACGCCAACCGTGCATTGATGGGTGCGAACATGCAACGTCAGGCGGTTCCGACTCTGCGCGCTGATAAGCCGCTGGTTGGTACCGGTATGGAACGTGCTGTTGCCGTTGACTCCGGTGTAACTGCGGTTGCTAAACGTGGCGGTACTGTTCAGTACGTGGATGCGTCCCGTATCGTTATCAAAGTTAACGAAGACGAGATGTACCCGGGCGAAGCAGGCATCGACATCTACAACCTGACCAAATACACCCGCTCTAACCAGAACACCTGTATCAACCAGATGCCGTGTGTTTCTCTGGGTGAGCCGGTTGAGCGCGGCGACGTGCTGGCTGACGGTCCGTCCACCGACCTCGGTGAACTGGCGCTGGGTCAGAACATGCGCGTAGCGTTCATGCCGTGGAACGGCTACAACTTCGAAGACTCCATCCTCGTTTCCGAGCGTGTTGTCCAGGAAGACCGTTTCACCACCATCCACATTCAGGAACTGGCCTGTGTGTCCCGTGACACCAAGCTGGGGCCGGAAGAGATCACCGCTGATATCCCGAACGTGGGTGAAGCTGCGCTCTCTAAACTGGATGAATCCGGTATCGTTTACATCGGTGCGGAAGTGACTGGCGGCGACATTCTGGTTGGTAAGGTAACGCCGAAAGGTGAAACCCAGCTGACGCCAGAAGAGAAACTGCTGCGTGCGATCTTCGGTGAGAAAGCGTCTGATGTTAAAGACTCTTCTCTGCGCGTACCAAACGGTGTTTCCGGTACGGTTATCGACGTTCAGGTCTTTACTCGCGATGGCGTAGAAAAAGACAAACGTGCGCTGGAAATCGAAGAGATGCAGCTGAAGCAGGCGAAGAAAGACCTGTCTGAAGAATTGCAGATCCTCGAAGCTGGCCTGTTTAGCCGTATCCACGCTGTGCTGGTTTCCGGTGGCGTTGAAGCTGAGAAGCTCGACAAACTGCCGCGCGATCGCTGGCTGGAACTGGGCCTGACCGACGAAGAGAAACAAAATCAGCTGGAGCAACTGGCTGAGCAGTACGACGAACTGAAACACGAGTTCGAGAAAAAACTCGAAGCGAAACGCCGCAAAATCACTCAGGGCGACGATCTGGCACCGGGCGTGCTGAAGATTGTTAAGGTATATCTGGCGGTTAAACGCCGTATCCAGCCTGGTGACAAGATGGCAGGTCGTCACGGTAACAAGGGTGTAATTTCTAAGATCAACCCGATCGAAGATATGCCTTACGATGAAAACGGCACGCCGGTAGACATCGTACTGAACCCGCTGGGCGTACCGTCTCGTATGAACATCGGTCAGATTCTGGAAACCCACCTGGGTATGGCTGCGAAAGGTATCGGCGATAAGATCAACGCCATGCTGAAACAGCAGCAGGAAGTCGCGAAACTGCGCGAATTCATCCAGCGTGCGTACGATCTGGGCGCTGACGTTCGTCAGAAAGTTGACCTGAATACCTTCAGCGATGAAGAAGTTCTGCGTCTGGCTGAAAACCTGCGCAAAGGTATGCCGATCGCAACGCCGGTGTTCGACGGTGCGAAAGAAGCGGAAATTAAAGAGCTGCTGAAACTGGGTGACCTGCCGACTTCCGGCCAGATCACGCTGTTTGACGGCCGTACCGGTGAACAGTTCGAGCGTTCAGTAACCGTAGGTTACATGTACATGCTGAAACTGAACCACCTGGTCGACGACAAAATGCACGCTCGTTCCACCGGTTCCTACAGCCTGGTTACTCAGCAGCCGCTGGGTGGTAAGGCGCAGTTCGGTGGCCAGCGCTTCGGGGAGATGGAAGTGTGGGCGCTGGAAGCATACGGCGCAGCATACACCTTGCAGGAAATGCTCACCGTTAAGTCTGATGACGTGAATGGCCGTACTAAGATGTATAAGAACATCGTGGACGGCAACCATCAGATGGAACCGGGCATGCCGGAATCTTTCAACGTATTGTTGAAAGAGATTCGTTCGCTGGGTATCAACATCGAACTGGAAGACGAGTAATTCTCGCTCAAACAGGTCACTGCTGCCGGGGTAATACCCGGCAGCGGAATGTGCTAACTCCGACGGGAGCAAATCCGTGAAAGACTTATTAAAGTTTCTGAAAGCGCAAACTAAAACCGAAGAGTTTGATGCGATCAAAATTGCTCTGGCTTCGCCAGACATGATCCGTTCATGGTCTTTCGGTGAAGTTAAAAAGCCGGAAACCATCAACTACCGTACGTTCAAGCCTGAGCGTGACGGCCTTTTCTGCGCCCGTATCTTCGGGCCGGTAAAAGATTACGAGTGCCTGTGCGGTAAGTACAAGCGCCTGAAACACCGTGGTGTGATCTGTGAGAAATGCGGCGTTGAAGTGACCCAAACTAAAGTACGCCGTGAGCGTATGGGCCACATCGAGCTGGCGTCCCCGACTGCTCACATCTGGTTCCTGAAATCTCTGCCGTCTCGTATCGGCCTGCTGCTCGATATGCCGCTGCGCGATATCGAACGCGTGCTGTACTTCGAATCCTATGTGGTTATCGAAGGCGGTATGACCAACCTGGAACGCCAGCAGATCCTGACTGAAGAACAGTATCTGGACGCGCTGGAAGAGTTCGGTGACGAATTCGACGCGAAGATGGGTGCGGAAGCTATTCAGGCCTTGCTGAAGAGCATGGATCTGGAGCAAGAGTGTGAAACTCTGCGCGAAGAGCTGAACGAAACCAACTCCGAAACCAAGCGTAAAAAGCTGACCAAGCGTATCAAACTGCTGGAAGCGTTCGTTCAGTCTGGTAACAAACCAGAGTGGATGATCCTGACCGTTCTGCCGGTTCTGCCGCCAGATCTGCGTCCGCTGGTTCCGCTGGATGGTGGTCGTTTCGCAACGTCGGATCTGAACGATCTGTATCGTCGCGTGATCAACCGTAACAACCGTCTGAAACGTCTGCTGGATCTGGCTGCGCCGGACATCATCGTACGTAACGAAAAACGTATGTTGCAGGAAGCGGTTGACGCCCTGCTGGATAACGGTCGTCGCGGTCGTGCGATCACCGGTTCTAACAAACGTCCTCTGAAATCTTTGGCCGACATGATCAAAGGTAAACAGGGTCGTTTCCGTCAGAACCTGCTCGGTAAGCGTGTTGACTACTCCGGTCGTTCTGTTATTACCGTAGGTCCATACCTGCGTCTGCATCAGTGCGGTCTGCCGAAGAAAATGGCGCTGGAGCTGTTCAAACCGTTCATCTACGGCAAGCTGGAACTGCGTGGCCTCGCCACCACCATCAAAGCCGCGAAGAAAATGGTTGAGCGTGAAGAAGCTGTCGTTTGGGATATCCTGGACGAAGTTATCCGTGAACACCCGGTACTGCTGAACCGTGCGCCAACACTGCACCGTTTGGGTATCCAGGCATTTGAACCGGTACTGATCGAAGGTAAAGCTATCCAGCTGCACCCGCTGGTTTGTGCGGCATATAACGCCGACTTCGATGGTGACCAGATGGCTGTTCACGTACCGCTGACGCTGGAAGCCCAGCTGGAAGCGCGTGCGCTGATGATGTCTACCAACAACATCCTGTCCCCGGCGAACGGCGAACCTATCATCGTTCCGTCTCAGGACGTTGTATTGGGTCTGTACTACATGACCCGTGACTGTGTTAACGCCAAAGGCGAAGGCATGGTGCTGACTGGCCCGAAAGAAGCTGAGCGTATTTATCGCGCTGGCCTGGCCTCTCTGCATGCGCGCGTTAAAGTGCGTATCACCGAATACGAAAAAGATGCTAACGGCGAATTCGTGGCGAAAACCAGCCTGAAAGACACGACCATCGGCCGTGCCATTCTGTGGATGATCGTACCGAAAGGTCTGCCTTTCTCCATCGTCAACCAGGCGCTGGGTAAGAAAGCCATCTCTAAAATGCTGAACACCTGCTACCGTATTCTGGGCCTGAAACCGACCGTTATTTTTGCGGACCAGACGATGTACACCGGCTTTGCTTATGCAGCGCGTTCAGGTGCATCCGTTGGTATCGACGATATGGTTATCCCGGAGAAGAAACACGAGATCATCTCCGAAGCGGAAGCCGAAGTTGCTGAGATCCAGGAACAGTTCCAGTCTGGTCTGGTAACAGCGGGCGAACGCTATAACAAAGTTATCGATATCTGGGCTGCGGCGAACGATCGTGTATCCAAGGCGATGATGGACAACCTACAGACCGAAACCGTGATTAACCGTGACGGTCAGGAAGAGCAGCAGGTTTCCTTCAACAGCATCTACATGATGGCCGACTCCGGTGCGCGTGGTTCTGCGGCACAGATTCGTCAGCTTGCTGGTATGCGTGGTCTGATGGCGAAGCCGGATGGCTCCATCATCGAAACGCCAATCACCGCAAACTTCCGTGAAGGTCTGAACGTACTCCAGTACTTCATCTCCACTCACGGTGCGCGTAAAGGTCTGGCGGATACCGCACTGAAAACAGCGAACTCCGGTTACCTGACTCGTCGTCTGGTTGACGTTGCGCAGGATCTGGTGGTAACTGAAGACGACTGCGGCACTCACGAAGGTATCCTGATGACTCCGGTTATCGAGGGTGGCGACGTTAAAGAGCCGCTGCGCGATCGCGTACTGGGTCGTGTGACTGCTGAAGACGTACTGAAGCCGGGCACCGCAGATATTCTGGTTCCGCGCAACACGCTGCTGCACGAACAGTGGTGTGACCTGCTGGAAGAGAACTCTGTTGACGCCGTTAAAGTGCGTTCCGTTGTATCCTGTGACACCGACTTTGGTGTATGTGCGCACTGCTACGGTCGTGACCTGGCGCGTGGCCACATCATCAACAAAGGTGAAGCTATCGGCGTTATCGCGGCACAGTCCATCGGTGAGCCGGGTACACAGCTGACGATGCGTACGTTCCACATCGGTGGTGCGGCATCTCGTGCGGCTGCTGAATCCAGCATCCAGGTGAAAAACAAAGGTAGCATCCGTCTGAGCAATGCGAAGTCGGTTGTGAACTCCAGCGGTAAACTGGTTATCACCTCCCGTAACACCGAGCTGAAACTGATCGACGAATTCGGTCGTACCAAAGAGAGCTATAAAGTGCCTTACGGTTCTGTTATGGCGAAAGGTGATGGCGAGCAGGTTGCCGGCGGCGAAACCGTTGCAAACTGGGACCCGCACACCATGCCGGTTATCACCGAAGTAAGTGGTTTCGTCCGCTTCACTGACATGATCGACGGCCAGACCATTACTCGTCAGACTGACGAGCTGACCGGTCTGTCTTCTCTGGTGGTTCTGGATTCCGCTGAGCGTACTACGGGTGGTAAAGACCTGCGTCCGGCGCTGAAAATCGTTGATGCTCAGGGTAACGACGTTCTGATCCCTGGCACCGATATGCCTGCGCAGTACTTCCTGCCGGGTAAAGCGATTGTTCAACTGGAAGATGGCGTACAGATCAGCTCTGGTGACACTCTGGCGCGTGTTCCGCAGGAATCCGGCGGTACCAAGGATATTACCGGTGGTCTGCCGCGCGTTGCTGACCTGTTCGAAGCGCGTCGTCCGAAAGAGCCGGCAATCCTGGCTGAAATCAGCGGCATCATTTCCTTCGGTAAAGAAACCAAAGGTAAACGTCGTCTGGTTATCACCCCGGTAGACGGTAGCGAGCCGTACGAAGAGATGATTCCGAAATGGCGTCAGCTCAACGTGTTCGAAGGTGAACGTGTAGAACGTGGTGACGTGGTTTCCGATGGCCCGGAAGCGCCGCACGACATTCTGCGTCTGCGTGGTGTTCATGCTGTTACTCGTTACATCGTTAACGAAGTACAGGACGTATACCGTTTGCAGGGCGTTAAGATTAACGATAAACACATCGAAGTTATCGTTCGTCAGATGCTGCGTAAAGCCACCATCGAAAACGCAGGTAGCTCCGACTTCCTGGAAGGCGAGCAGGTTGAATACTCCCGCGTCAAGATCGCTAACCGCGACCTGGAAGCGAACGGCAAAGTGGGTGCAACGTTCTCCCGCGATCTGCTGGGTATCACCAAAGCGTCTCTGGCAACCGAGTCCTTCATCTCTGCGGCATCGTTCCAGGAGACCACGCGTGTCCTGACCGAAGCAGCCGTTGCGGGTAAACGCGACGAACTGCGTGGCCTGAAAGAGAACGTTATCGTGGGTCGTCTGATCCCGGCAGGTACCGGTTATGCGTACCACCAGGATCGTATGCGCCGCCGTGCTGCGGGTGAACTCCCGGCTGCACCGCAGGTGACTGCTGAAGATGCGTCTGCCAGCCTGGCAGAACTGCTGAACGCAGGCCTGGGCGGTTCTGATAACGATTAATCGTTGCTGACCATAATAAAAAACCCGCTTCGGCGGGTTTTTTTATGCCTGATGGCGCTTTGCTTATCAGGCCTACGGACACGGGGTGGATTTGTAGGCCGCCTGATGGCGCTTTGCTTATCAGGCCTACGGATACGGGGTGAACTTGTAGGCCGGATAAGGCGTAGCCGCCATCCGGCAACGGGTCTTAATTCACCAGCGGCAACCGACGATAAAGCTCAATCATATCCCCCGCCAAATCCTGAATAACCATCGCGTTCATCAGATGATCCTGGGAATGAACGGTGATCAGATTAACAGGCAGTTTTCCGGTTCCTTCATCAATCCCAATCAGCTTTGTCTGGATGCCGTGTGCCAGTTTGACAAACTCGCGCGACTCTTCCATCGCTTTCTCGGCGCCAGCAAAATCGCCTTTTCGCGCCAGTTGCAGTGCGGTCAGTGCCGAACTACGGGCTGCGCCTGCGTTGACCAGCAGCTCCATGATGATCGTCTCTAACTCTTCCATGCTATTACTCCATGAGCTTGAGGGCTTTTTCCAGCACGGCATCGCCTTTCATCATGCCGTAATCCATCATGTCGATAACCGCGACCTTTTTACCTAAGGGGTCGGCAAGCGCCTGCAATTTCGCCTGTTCATACTTGACCTGAGGGCCAAGCAAAACAATATCCGCAGTGGCGATGTTTTCTTTAAATTCAGCCACCGGAACAGCTTTGATACTGACTTCAACCCCTTTCTTCTGAGCGGCGTCTTTCATCCGTTGCACCAGCATGCTGGTGGACATCCCGGCGGCACAGCATAAAACGATATTCTTCATAATCGGCTCTCACGGTTCCCTTGGTTCTTCATCTTTAGCCTGTGGCCGGGGGGAGAACAACCGTCTTAAAGTGAATGTGTGTAAAGCATCACACAAAAACTGAAACCGGTTGCAGTAATCCGATGGGGTCTGCAAAGACCGTCTGACCAGATGTGAAGGCAGGGCGAAATGAGGAAGGAATTTTTCGCCCTGGTCAGCGTCCGCTGCCGACCACGACAACATAAAAAAACGGGAGCCTGACGACAATCTCCCGTTTTTTGTATTACGCACTGGCGCGCAAAAAAATTACGCCGTGTCACGTTCGTGCATTATGTTTGCGAAGCTCGCCCCAGATAACTATCCCAGTCTTTCCAGACGGGCTGTAACCCCTGTGCGGTCAGTGCATTAGCAACGGCTTCCGGTCGGCGATCGTCATGAGGAGAAAACTGCTCCAGCTCGGGATGATTATCGGCATAGCCGCCTGGCTGCGTTTTTGAAAATGCGCTGACGTTATTAATCGCCAAAGGAATAACGTGATCGCGAAACCACGGCGATTCGCGCGTTGAGAGCGACAGCTCAATCTCCGGCGCCAGCAGACGAAATGCGCAAATGGTTTGCACCAACTGGCGCTCATCCATGATGGAGGCGGGTTCGACGCCGCCAGTACACGGGCGCAGGCGAGGGAAGGAGATAGAGTAGCGGCTCTGCCAGTAATGCTTCTGCATCCAGAGCAGATGCTCGGCTACCATGTAGCAGTCCACACGCCAGCTATCAGACAGCCCAATCAACGCGCCGAGACCAATTTTGTCGATACCTGCCCGACCCAGCCTGTCCGGGGTTTCCAGCCGCCAGAAGAAATCCTGCTTTTTCCCTTTCAGATGGTGTTGTGCGTAAATCGCCTCATGGTAGGTCTCCTGGTAGACCATCACGCCGTCAAGCCCCAGCGTTTTTAACTCGCTATACTCTTCTTCCGCCAGCGGCTGCACTTCCATCTGGAGTGAAGAAAACTGGCGGCGGATAGCGGGCAAATGACGACGAAAATAGTCCATGCCGACTTTGGCCTGGTGCTCGCCAGTGACCAGCAGGAGATGCTCAAAACCCAGCTCGCGAATCGCCTCGCATTCACGGCCTATTTCTGTTTCATCCAGCGTCTTGCGCTTAATGCGGTTACTCATTGAAAAGCCGCAGTAAGTGCAGTCGTTGGCGCACAGATTGGAGAGATACAGCGGCACATAAAAGCTGACGGTATTGCCAAAGCGCTGACGGGTAAGGCGCTGCGCACGTTGGGCCAACGGCTCCAGATAGTCGCTGGCGGCGGGTGAAAGCAGCGCCATCATGTCGTCGCGACTAAGTTGCGTGGCGTTAAGCGCCCGTTCCACATCGGCGGCGGTTTTGCTGTTGATGCGCAGGCGAATATCGTCCCAGTCCAGCTGTTGCCAGCGGTCGGTGAACGTTTTCATGCCGAAGCCTCCAGAAATCCGGTGAGCGGGCTGGTGGCCTGAGCGTAGCTGCTGCGCGTTCCGGGTACGGCCCGACGCGCCATAACTCCGGCTTCAACCGCCAGGCGAAAAGCCTGCGCCATCATCACCGGATCATCCGCTACCGCAATCGCCGTATTCACCAGTACCGCGTCAGCGCCCATTTCCAGCGCCTGTGTGGCGTGGCTGGGAACGCCGATACCGGCATCGACCACCACCGGAACGGTGGCCTGTTGGATGATGATCTCCAGCATCGCGCGCGTCTCCAGCCCCTGATTTGAACCAATGGGCGCACCGAGCGGCATGACGGCGGCGCAGCCAACCTCCTCAAGACGTTTGCACAACACCGGGTCGGCGCCGCAGTAGGGCAGCACGACGAACCCCTGTTTTACCAGCGCTTCTGCGGCTTTCAGCGTTTCGACAGGGTCCGGCAGCAGCCAGCGCGCGTCGGGGTGAATCTCCAGTTTCAGCCAGTGTGTGCCCAAGGCTTCCCGCGCCAGTTGCGCGGCGAAGATGGCTTCTTCCGCTGTTTTCGCACCGGAGGTATTGGGAAGCAGCGTTACCCCGGCATCAATAAGCGGCGCCAGAATCGCGTCATTGTGCTGGCGTAAATCCACGCGTTTCATCGCCAGCGTGACCAACTGGCTGCCGGAAGCGCAAATCGCCTCGACCATCAGCTGTGAAGAGGCAAATTTCCCCGTGCCGGTGAACAGATGTGAATCAAACGTTTTATCTGCAATACGTAACATATCAACCCCCTGCAATAACCTGAAAAAGCAGGATCTGGTCGCCTTCCTGCACGATTTGCTGTTCCCACTGTTCACGCGGCAGGATCTGTTGATTCAGCGCCAGCGCCGCCCCTGGTTTCAGTTGATTAAGCTGAGTGAGCAGATCGATAACGGACAGGCCGTCAGCGCACTGCATAGGTTCATCATTGAACTGAATCTGCATGACGCCCTCCGCATACCGGGCAACCGCTGGCGCGATGCAATGCCAGACTGCGCCACTGGCTGGTTTTGGCATCGAATAACCGCAACTCGCCGCCGGGGATGTCCATCCCGCTCAGTAACTTGATGGCTTCCAGCGCCTGCAATGTTCCCATCACGCCGACAACGGGGCCGACGATCCCTGCCGTGCGGCAGTTGCGTTCCGGTTCTTCATCATCCGGCCACAGGCAGCGGTAGCAGCCCTGTTCCCAGGGCGGCGTCAGTACCATCAACTGGCCGCCAAAGCCGACGGCGCTGGCGGTAATGAGAGGAGTATCCAGCGCGACGCAGGCGGCGTTGATCTCCTGACGGGTCGCCATGTTGTCGGTACAATCGAGCACCACATCGGCGCGCTCAACCGCATGGCGGAGCGCATCGCCAGTGAGGCGCTGCTGTAACGCCAGCAGTTCAATATCCGGGTTCAGCCGAGCCAGCCGCTGCTTTGTCACCTGTGATTTAGGGCGGGCAATATCATCTGTGGTGAACAGGATTTGCCGTTGCAGATTGCTCAGATGCACTTCGTCATCGTCGGCTAAAACCAGCGTACCGATGCCAGCGCCCGCCAGATAGAGCGCCGCAGGGGAACCCAAACCGCCCAGACCGACAATCAGAACCCGGCTGGCGAGCAATTTTTGCTGCCCTTCAATGGCGATATCGCCGAGCAAAATTTGTCGGCTGTAGCGCATAAAGTCACGATCATTCATCGCCAGCCCCCGCGATTGCCAGTAACTGCGCCGTTGCTTCGCGCCAGTCTTCCGCCCGGGTAATGGCGCTGACGACGGCAATACTGCCCACGCCAGTTTTCAGCACCGGCGAGGCGCGTTCGAGGCTGATCCCGCCGATGGCAACGGTGGGGTAATCGCCAAGACGTTCAATATGGCGCGCCAGCTGCTCCAGTCCTTGCGGCGCGGACGGCATCTGTTTGGTTTGCGTCGGGAATACGTGGCCGAGTGCGATATAAGACGGTCTGGCCGCCAGCGCTATGTCGATTTCCATGTCATCGTGGGTGGAAACGCCTAAGCGCAGCCCGGCAGCCTGAATCGCCTTCAGGTCGGTGGTTTCCAGATCTTCCTGACCGAGATGCACTCCGTAAGCGTTGTGCTTGATCGCCAGTCGCCAGTAGTCATTGATGAACAGGCGGGCATTGTAGCGGCGGCCCAGCGAGATAGCGGCTGATACGTCGTCCTCCACCTCTTCGTCGCGCTTGTCTTTGATACGTAGCTGGAGGGTGCGGACACCCGCCTCCAGCAAGCGTTCGATCCATTGCACGCTATCAACGACCGGATAAAGCCCCAGGCGGAAAGGCACCGCCGGGAAATCGGGCTGATACATTATGCCTCCTCCTTCCTGAGATAGATTTCACCGCCTTTGGCGCGGAAGTTTTCTGACATATCCGCCATTCCTACCTCGATGGTCTGCGCCGCCGCGTAGTCGCGGACTTCCTGGCTGATCTTCATTGAGCAGAATTTGGGGCCGCACATGGAACAGAAGTGCGCCACTTTACCGGATTCCTGCGGCAGGGTTTCGTCGTGGTAGGCGCGGGCGGTGAACGGGTCAAGCGCCAGGTTAAACTGGTCTTCCCAGCGGAACTCAAAGCGGGCTTTCGACATGGCGTTATCTCGGATTTGCGCGCCAGGATGGCCTTTTGCCAGGTCGGCGGCATGCGCCGCGATTTTGTAGGTGATCAGCCCCTGTTTCACATCCTCTTTGTTCGGCAGGCCGAGGTGCTCTTTTGGCGTTACGTAGCAGAGCATGGCGCAGCCAAACCAGCCAATCATTGCCGCGCCAATACCGGAGGTGAAGTGGTCGTAGCCCGGCGCAATATCGGTGGTCAGTGGCCCTAAGGTGTAGAACGGCGCTTCGTGGCAGTGTTCCAGCTCTTCGGTCATGTTACGGCGGATCATCTGCATCGGTACGTGGCCAGGGCCTTCAATCATCACCTGCACGTCGTACTCCCAGGCAATTTTGGTCAGCTCGCCCAGCGTGTGCAGCTCGGCAAACTGCGCTTCGTCGTTCGCATCCTGAATCGATCCCGGACGCAGACCGTCGCCCAGCGACAGCGAGACATCGTAAGCGGCGCAGATCTCGCAGATTTCGCGGAAGTGCTCGTAGAGGAAGTTTTCTTGATGGTGAGAGAGGCACCATTTCGCCATGATCGAACCGCCGCGCGAGACGATACCGGTCAGACGTTTTGCGGTCATTGGCACATAGCGCAGTAGCACGCCCGCGTGGATGGTGAAGTAGTCTACCCCCTGTTCCGCCTGCTCCAGCAGCGTGTCGCGGAAGGCTTCCCAGGTGAGATCTTCGGCGATCCCGTTCACTTTCTCCAGCGCCTGATAGATCGGCACGGTGCCGATAGGTACCGGGCTGTTACGCAGGATCCACTCGCGGGTTTCGTGAATATAGCGACCGGTTGAGAGGTCCATCACCGTATCTGCGCCCCAGCGCGTTGACCACACCAGTTTTTCCACCTCTTCTTCAATGGAGGAAGTGACCGCTGAGTTGCCGATATTGGCGTTGACCTTCACCAGGAAGTTGCGTCCGATGATCATCGGTTCGGATTCCGGGTGGTTGATGTTGGCCGGGATAATCGCGCGACCGGCGGCCACTTCGTCACGAACAAATTCTGGCGTGATGTTTTCCGGCAGGCGCGCGCCAAACCCAACGCCCGGATGCTGCTGGCGTAACACATCGCCGCGAATGCGCTCACGCCCCATGTTTTCACGAATAGCGATAAACTCCATTTCCGGGGTCACAATTCCCTGACGCGCATAGTGCAGTTGCGTTACGCACTTGCCCGCTTTGGCGCGCTTCGGCGTGAGCAGCCCCGTAAAACGCAGCTCGTCCAGTCCATCATCGGCCAGACGTTCTTTGGTGTACGCCGAGCTACGGTCGGTCAATTCTTCGCTGTCTGCACGAGCCTCAATCCAGGGCTGACGCAGTTTTGCCAGCCCCTGCTGAACGTTAATGGCGACATCAGGATCGCCATAGGGGCCAGAGGTGTCATAGACCGGGATGGCTTCGTTCTCTTCGTATTGCGGATTATCTTTGCTGCCGCCGATGAGCGTGGGGCTGAGCTGGATTTCGCGCATCGGAATGCGGATGTCCGGTTGTGAGCCGGTAATATAAATACGTTTTGAGTTCGGAAAGGCGGTGCCTTCCAGGGTGTCGATAAAGTGTTGGGCCTGGGCGCGTTGTTCGCGGCGAGTCAATTTTGTTGCAGACATAGCTCATTCCAAAAAGTGAAGGACGTGGCTTGTCAGACGACGGATGGAGTAATGGATGCGCGTTGCCCGTACAGGCTGACGCATAAAGCAGTTTACTCTTGTTCCCTTCGCAGGTATTAGCCTGATCAGGTTCCGCGGATCCCGAATTAACGGTCTCAGCCTGTGTTTTCACACACGGCACTCCGACAAGATGTAACCCCGGCGACGGGGCAATGGATGTAAATTACTCGTTACTGATTCATAACTCAAGCAGGCCGTGCAATTCCGCTTTCATCCTGGGCATTAAGCGTTAGATTATTGTCGAAGGCCAGCAGGATGAGTTTATCTTCCAGCGTAAACCGCGCTTCCAGCGCTTCGCCGATGTCGGAGAGCACTTGCTGAAACTCCGCATAATTATCGTGATCGATCGCGTTCTCCAGGCTGGAGTCGTAATATTCCATGATCTGTTGAGTATTGGCTTCCAGCAATGAATGGAGGCGCGTTGCGGTCGAACGCGGGTTTCCCTCTTCCATTTCTCGGATAATGTGTTCATAAATACTGAAGTGTCCGGCGGAAAGGTAGTCGACCAGGCCCTGACAAAAATCATCCAGCGCTTTTTCATTCAGCCGCATGTACGATTCTTTGCCAGGCTTAATGCCAACCAGATTGTAGTAAGCCACGAGCAGGTGCTTACGTACATGTAGCCAGCGATCAACCAGTTTATTACTTCCTTCGACGTGTTCCGTCAGGCTTTCCAGCTGGTTTAGCATGATTGACTCCGCAAGTTTAGATTTAAAACTGCTCACCTGAAAAATGTAAATATAATGTTAACAACATGCCAGTGAAGCAAAGGTAGTGCAAGAGCTATGGATCGTATTATTGAAAAATTAGATCACGGTTGGTGGATCGTCAGTCACGAGCAAAAATTATGGTTGCCTCGTGGAGAATTGCCATATGGCGAAGCGACAAATTTCGATCTTGTGGGGCAGCGCGCACTCCTGATTGGCGAGTGGGAAGGGGAGCCTGTCTGGCTGGTGTTACAGCATCGTCGGCATGATATGGGGTCGGTACGGCAGATCATTGATCGGGACGTTGGCCTGTTTCAACTGGCGGGGCGGGGCGTGCAGCTGGCGGAATTTTACCGTTCGCACAAATTCTGCGGTTACTGCGGCCATCCCATGTACCCGAGCAAGACCGAATGGGCGATGCTGTGCAGCCACTGCCGCGAGCGTTACTATCCGCAGATTGCTCCCTGCATTATTGTCGCCATCCGGCGTGCCGATTCCATTTTACTGGCCCAGCATACGCGCCATCGTAACGGTGTTCATACGGTGCTGGCCGGGTTTGTGGAAGTGGGGGAGACCTTAGAGCAGGCGGTCGCGCGCGAAGTGATGGAAGAGAGCGGCATCAAAGTGAAAAATTTGCGTTACGTGACCTCACAGCCCTGGCCGTTCCCGCAATCGCTGATGACGGCGTTTATGGCGGAGTATGACAGCGGCGAGATTGTCATCGACCCGAAAGAGCTGCTGGAGGCGGGCTGGTATCGCTATGACGATCTTCCGTTATTGCCACCGCCGGGCACGGTGGCGCGTCGTTTGATCGAAGATACTGTGGCAATGTGTCGGGCTGAGTATGAGTGATGGTACACTGGCACCCTGACGCAATGAAGGAACTGCAAAATGACCGAACTGAAGAACGATCGTTATCTGCGTGCGCTGCTGCGCCAGCCCGTTGATGTTACCCCGGTATGGATGATGCGCCAGGCAGGCCGCTATCTGCCGGAGTACAAAGCCACCCGCGCACAAGCAGGCGATTTTATGTCGCTGTGCAAAAATGCTGAGCTGGCGTGCGAAGTCACGCTACAACCGCTGCGGCGCTACCCGCTTGATGCGGCGATCCTCTTCTCGGACATTCTGACCATCCCGGATGCGATGGGGCTGGGACTCTATTTTGAGGCCGGGGAAGGCCCGCGCTTTACTTCGCCAGTCGCCTGTAAAGCGGATGTCGATAAGCTACCGATTCCTGACCCGGAAGACGAACTGGGCTACGTGATGAACGCGGTGCGTACGATTCGCCGCGAGTTGAAAGGTGACGTTCCGCTGATCGGTTTTTCCGGCAGCCCGTGGACGCTGGCGACTTACATGGTGGAAGGCGGCAGCAGCAAAGCCTTTACCGTCATCAAAAAAATGATGTATGCCGATCCGCAGGCGCTGCATGCGCTGCTCGATAAGCTGGCGAAAAGCGTCACTCTGTACCTCAACGCGCAGATTAAAGCGGGCGCGCAGTCGGTCATGATTTTCGACACCTGGGGCGGCGTGCTGACGGGGCGCGATTACCAGCAGTTCTCGCTGTATTACATGCATAAAATCGTTGATGGTCTGCTGCGGGAAAACGACGGTCGCCGTGTACCGGTCACGTTATTCACCAAAGGTGGCGGCCAGTGGCTGGAGGCGATGGCGGAAACCGGGTGTGATGCGTTAGGCCTCGACTGGACAACCGATATTGCCGACGCGCGCCGTCGCGTGGGCCATAAAGTGGCGCTACAGGGCAATATGGACCCGTCCATGCTCTATGCGCCACCGGCGCGCATTGAAGAGGAAGTGGCGACGATTCTCGCCGGATTCGGCCAGGGTGAAGGCCACGTCTTTAATCTTGGACACGGCATCCACCAGGATGTGCCGCCGGAGCACGCGGGCGCATTTGTTGATGCGGTACACCGCTTGTCTGAACAGTACCACCGCTAAGGAGTCATTATGGATCTCGCGTCGCTACGCGCTCAACAAACTGAACTCGCCTCGTCGGTGATCCGCGAGGATCGCCTTGATAACGATCCGCCGGATCTGATCGCCGGGGCGGATGTTGGGTTCGAGCAGGGCGGTGAAGTGACGCGAGCGGCGATGGTGCTGTTGACGTATCCAGCGCTTGAGTTGGTGGAATACAAAGTGGCGCGTATCGCCACTACCATGCCGTATATCCCCGGCTTCCTCTCCTTTCGCGAGTATCCTGCGCTGTTGGCGGCGTGGGAACAGCTGTCGCAAAAACCGGATTTAGTCTTTGTCGATGGGCACGGTATTTCCCACCCGCGTCGTCTGGGGGTGGCAAGCCACTTTGGATTGATGATGGATGTACCCACCATCGGCGTAGCGAAAAAACGGCTGTGCGGCAAGTTTGAGCCGCTTTCCGCCGAACCTGGCGCGCTGGCTCCGCTGATGGACAAAGGCGAGCAGTTAGCCTGGGTCTGGCGCAGTAAAGCGCGCTGTAACCCGCTGTTTATCGCGACCGGACATCGCGTGAGTACCGACAGCGCGTTGGCGTGGGTGCAGCGCTGTATGCAAGGCTACCGTCTGCCGGAACCGACGCGCTGGGCGGATGCGGTGGCATCAGAGCGTCCGGCGTTTGTGCGCTGGCAAGCAAATCACCGCTGATTCAGGTACACTGCGGCTCATTTCTGATTTCGAGAATTCAACATGTTACAAAACCCGATTCATCTGCGTCTGGAACGCCTGGAAAGCTGGCAGCACGTCACCTTTATGGCTTGTTTGTGCGAGCGTATGTATCCGAACTATGCCATGTTCTGTCAGCAGACGGGTTTTGGCGATGGGCAGGTGTACCGCCGAATCCTGGATCTCATCTGGGAAACGCTGACGGTGAAAGATGCAAAGGTCAATTTTGACAGCCAGCTGGAAAAGTTTGAGGAAGCGATTCCGGCTGCTGACGATTTTGACCTGTACGGCGTTTACCCGGCGATTGATGCCTGCGTTGCATTAAGCGAGTTAATGCATTCTCGTCTCAGTGGCGAAACGCTGGAACATGCTATTGAGGTCAGTAAGACATCCATTACCACGGTTGCGATGCTGGAAATGACTCAGGCTGGTCGAGAAATGACCGATGAAGAGCTCAAAGAAAACCCGGCTGTTGAACAGGAATGGGACATTCAGTGGGAAATATTCCGACTTTTGGCCGACTGCGAAGAACGCGATATTGAGCTGATAAAAGGGCTTCGGGCAGACCTGCGCGAGGCCGGTGAGAGCAATATCGGTATAAATTTTGAGCAATGACACCAGAAAACGTGATTTAACGCCTGATTTGTCGTGCCTGGAGGCTTCCCTTCCGCCCCCCGTCTGGTCTACATTTGGGGGGCGAAAAAAAGTGGCTATCGGTGCGTGTATGCAGGAGAGTGCTTTTCTGGCATTTCCGTCGCACTCGATGCTTAGCAAGCGATAAACACATTGTAAGGATAACTTATGAACAAGACTCAACTGATTGATGTAATTGCAGACAAAGCAGAACTGTCCAAAACCCAGGCTAAAGCTGCTCTGGAATCCACTCTGGCTGCTATTACTGAGTCTCTGAAAGAAGGCGATGCTGTACAACTGGTTGGTTTCGGTACCTTCAAAGTGAACCACCGCGCTGAGCGTACTGGCCGCAACCCGCAGACCGGTAAAGAAATCAAAATCGCTGCAGCGAATGTACCGGCGTTTGTTTCTGGTAAAGCACTGAAAGACGCAGTTAAGTAATTCGCGTGGCAGTGAACAGTTTTAATGAAGGGGCGCTCTCGCCCCTTTTGTCTGTCTGGCGTCGTATGCTGACGTTGGCAGGCGCGCTGTTGCTGTCCGCTTGTAGCCATAACACGACGCTTCCACCGTTTACGGCCAGCGGTTATGTTGACGACCAGGGTGCGGTACGCATCTGGCGTAAAGATTCCAGCGATGGCGTCCATCTGCTCTCGGTCTTTAGCCCGTGGCGTAACGGCAGCACCACAACCAGCGAATACCGCTGGCAGGGCGACATGCTCTCCCTGATTGAACTCAATATTTACAGCAAACCTTCTGAACATATTCGCGCACGCTTCGACGATCATGGCGAGCTCAGTTTTATGCAGCATGAAGTCGACGGGCAGAAGCAGCAGCTTTCCAGCGACCAGATCGCCTTATACCGCTATCGCGCCAATCAGATCCGCCAGACCAGTGACGCATTGCGTCAGGGGCGCGTCGTGCTGCGTCAGGGACGCTGGCATGCAGACCGTACGGTAACTACCTGCGAAGGCGAAACGTTGAAACCAGACCTGGATGCGTGGGCTATCAGCCACATAGAGCGACGTCAGCAGCGTTCATCGATAGAGGTGAGTGTGGCATGGCTGGAGGCGCCTGATGGCTCTCAGCTGCTGCTGGTGGCCAATGAAGACTTCTGCCACTGGCAACCTATAGAGAAGACGTTCTGATGATTGCCGGATGGCGGCTTGCGTCTTATCCGGCCTACAGTTGCTCTCCATAGGCCGGATAAGAGGTGTCAGTGTTAGTTTTGCTCGCGTTCGATCGCGCGCCAGCCGATATCTTTGCGGCTAAAGCAGTTATCCCAGTGGATATCTGCCATCAGCGCGTAGGCACGCTGCTGTGCTTCGGCAACGGTATGGCCTAGCGCAGTGGCGCACAGTACGCGACCGCCGCTTGTAACGACCCGGTCATCTTCCGCCAGTTTGGTGCCAGCGTGGAATACCTTACCGTCCGCCACCTCTTCCAGCGGCAGACCGTGGATCACATCGCCTGTGCGGTAGTCGCCCGGATAACCGCCAGCCGCCATCACCACGCCGAGCGATGCGCGCTCATCCCACTCAGACGTTTTCTCGTCCAGCTTACCGTCGCAGGCAGCCAGACAAAGTTCAACCAGATCGGATTTCATACGCAGCATGATTGGCTGGGTTTCCGGGTCGCCAAAGCGGCAGTTGAATTCGATAACTTTCGGGTTGCCCTGTTTATCGATCATCAACCCAGCGTACAGGAAGCCGGTATAAGTATTGCCTTCCGCCGCCATGCCTTTTACGGTTGGCCAAATGATGCGCTCCATCGTGCGCTGATGAACCTCGTCGGTCACCACCGGCGCCGGGGAGTAAGCGCCCATACCGCCGGTATTCAGCCCGGTATCGCCATCGCCGACGCGTTTGTGATCCTGGCTGGTGGCCATTGGCAACACATGCTCGCCATCGACCATCACGATGAAGCTCGCTTCTTCACCGTCGAGGAACTCTTCGATCACGATACGGTGTCCCGCGTCGCCAAACGCGTTACCTGCCAGCATGTCATGAACGGCGGCTTCGGCCTCGCTCAGCGTCATCGCCACAATCACGCCTTTCCCGGCAGCCAGTCCGTCGGCTTTAATGACGATCGGCGCGCCTTTCTCACGCAGGTAAGCCAGCGCGGGTTCGATTTCCGTGAAGTTCTGGTATTCCGCCGTCGGAATCTGGTGACGGGCGAGGAAATCCTTGGTGAAGGCTTTGGAGCCTTCCAGCTGTGCGGCGCCTTCGGTTGGGCCAAAGATTTTCAGGCCAGCGGCGCGGAAAGTATCCACCACGCCTTTCACCAGCGGCGCTTCCGGGCCGACGATGGTCAGATCGATCTTCTCGTTCTGGGCAAAGCTCAGCAGTGCCGGAATATCCGTGACGCCAATAGCGACGTTTTGCAGCGCCGGTTCCAGCGCTGTTCCGGCGTTACCTGGCGCGACATACACGGTTTCAACCTGCGGTGATTGTGCCGCTTTCCACGCCAGGGCGTGTTCGCGCCCGCCGTTGCCGATTACTAATACTTTCATTGTCTGCTCCGTGAATTAATGGCGGAAGTGACGCATGTCGGTGAAGATCATCGCAATGCCGTGTTCGTCAGCGGCGGCAATGACTTCATCATCACGGATGGAGCCACCGGGCTGGATAACGCAGCTCACGCCAACAGCAGCCGCAGCATCAATACCGTCGCGGAACGGGAAGAACGCGTCAGAGGCCATTGCGGAACCTTTTACTTCCAGTCCTTCATCGCCCGCTTTAATACCGGCGATCTTCGCGGAATAAACGCGGCTCATCTGGCCCGCGCCAATACCGATAGTCATATTCTCTTTCGCGTACACAATCGCGTTGGATTTCACAAACTTCGCTACTTTCCAGCAGAACAGCGCGTCACGCAGTTCCTGCTCGCTCGGCTGACGTTTGGACACTACGCGCAGTTCGCCTGCCGTTACCATACCCAGGTCACGATCCTGAACCAGCAGACCGCCGTTGACACGTTTGAAGTCCAGGCCCGGGACGCGCTCGGCCCACTGGCCGCAGGTCAGGACGCGCACGTTCTGTTTGGCGGCGGTGATTTTCAGGGCGTCTTCGGTTGCGGAAGGCGCAATGATCACTTCGACAAACTGACGGGAGATGATGGCCTGTGCCGTTTCGGCATCCAGTTCGCGGTTAAACGCGATGATGCCACCGAATGCGGAGGTCGGGTCAGTCTTGTATGCGCGATCGTAGGCGTCGAGAATAGAAGTGCTTACCGCCACGCCACACGGGTTAGCGTGCTTCACGATGACGCAGGCGGGCTCGCTGAACTCTTTCACACACTCCAGCGCCGCGTCGGTATCGGCGATGTTGTTGTAGGAGAGCGCTTTGCCCTGTACCTGCTGCGCGGTCGCAACAGATGCTTCTTGCACATTCTCTTCTATATAGAAGGCTGCCTGCTGGTGGCTGTTTTCGCCGTAGCGCATATCCTGCTTCTTAATGAAGTTCAGATTCAGGGTACGCGGGAAGCGGCCAGCGGCCTCTTTGCTTTCACCGTGATATGCCGGAACCATGCTGCCGAAGTAGTTGGCAATCATGCTGTCGTAGGCAGCGGTGTGTTCGAAGGCTTTAATGGCGAGATCGAAACGGGTATCAAGGGTCAGTGAACCGTCGTTGCTATCCATCTCTTTAATAATGGCATCGTAGTCGCTGCTCTTTACAACGATAGCGACATCTTTATGGTTCTTGGCAGCGGAGCGCACCATGGTCGGGCCGCCGATATCAATGTTCTCTACGGCATCTTCCAGCGAGCAACCTTCACGAGCGACAGTCTGGGCGAACGGGTACAGGTTAACAACAACCATATCGATTGGCGCGATACCGTGTTGTTCCATAATTCCGTCATCCTGACCACGGCGACCGAGAATACCGCCGTGTACTTTCGGATGCAGGGTCTTCACGCGTCCATCCATCATTTCCGGGAAACCGGTGTAATCGGAAACTTCGGTCACCGGCAGACCTTTATCTGCTAACAGACGGGCAGTGCCCCCTGTAGACAGCAGCTCCACACCGCGTGCGGAAAGTGCCTGGGCGAATTCGACGATACCGGCCTTGTCAGAAACACTGAGCAGAGCGCGGCGGACTGGACGACGTTGTTGCATGGTAAATCCCCTGGATTTGACTATTACAGAGAGCGTTAGCTGAATTTTTCGTGAAAAACTCAGCTAACGCCCCTTACGGGGCATCCTTGTTTTGCGGTGGCATTGTAACGAAAACGTTTGCGCAACGCTCGCGAATTTTTCTTTTTCCATTCGATACCCTTTTATTCCTGTATTGAGCGCGTCTTTATTAAGGAGAGATTCAGGAAATGATCGCCAGGATTGTGGATAACTCTGTGTGTAAAAGGGTATAAGGCGGGGTTTTGCTGGGGAATGCAGCAGTCAGTCATTTTTCTGTCATTTTTCTATTGCGGCCTGCGGAGAACTCCCTATAATGCGCCTCCATCGACACGGCGGATGTGAATCACTTCACACAAACAGCCGGTTGATTAAAGAGAAAAATCCTGAAATTCAGGGTTGACTCTGAAAGAGGAAAGCGTAATATACGCCACCTCGCGACAGAGCGCTAAAGCGCGTCGCAACTGCTCTTTAACAATTTATCAGACAATCTGTGTGGGCACTCAAAGTGACATGGATTCTTAATGTCTTCGGACAATAAATGAATACCAAGTCTCTGAGTGAACACGTAATTCATTACGAAGTTTAATTCACGAGCATCAAACTTAAATTGAAGAGTTTGATCATGGCTCAGATTGAACGCTGGCGGCAGGCCTAACACATGCAAGTCGAACGGTAACAGGAAGCAGCTTGCTGCTTTGCTGACGAGTGGCGGACGGGGGAGTAATGTCTGGGAAACTGCCTGATGGGGGGGGGTAACTACTGGAAACGGTAGCTAATACCGCATAACGTCGCAAGACCAAAGAGGGGGACCTTCGGGCCTCTTGCCATCAGATGTGCCCAGATGGGATTAGCTTGTTGGTGGGGTAACGGCTCACCAAGGCGACGATCCCTAGCTGGTCTGAGAGGATGACCAGCCACACTGGAACTGAGACACGGTCCAGACTCCTACGGGAGGCAGCAGTGGGGAATATTGCACAATGGGCGCAAGCCTGATGCAGCCATGCCGCGTGTATGAAGAAGGCCTTCGGGTTGTAAAGTACTTTCAGCGGGGAGGAAGGTGTTGTGGTTAATAACCGCAGCAATTGACGTTACCCGCAGAAGAAGCACCGGCTAACTCCGTGCCAGCAGCCGCGGTAATACGGAGGGTGCAAGCGTTAATCGGAATTACTGGGCGTAAAGCGCACGCAGGCGGTCTGTTAAGTCAGATGTGAAATCCCCGGGCTCAACCTGGGAACTGCATCTGATACTGGCAGGCTTGAGTCTCGTAGAGGGGGGTAGAATTCCAGGTGTAGCGGTGAAATGCGTAGAGATCTGGAGGAATACCGGTGGCGAAGGCGGCCCCCTGGACGAAGACTGACGCTCAGGTGCGAAAGCGTGGGGAGCAAACAGGATTAGATACCCTGGTAGTCCACGCCGTAAACGATGTCGACTTGGAGGTTGTGCCCTTGAGGCGTGGCTTCCGGAGCTAACGCGTTAAGTCGACCGCCTGGGGAGTACGGCCGCAAGGTTAAAACTCAAATGAATTGACGGGGGCCCGCACAAGCGGTGGAGCATGTGGTTTAATTCGATGCAACGCGAAGAACCTTACCTGGTCTTGACATCCACAGAACTTGGCAGAGATGCCTTGGTGCCTTCGGGAACTGTGAGACAGGTGCTGCATGGCTGTCGTCAGCTCGTGTTGTGAAATGTTGGGTTAAGTCCCGCAACGAGCGCAACCCTTATCCTTTGTTGCCAGCGGTTAGGCCGGGAACTCAAAGGAGACTGCCAGTGATAAACTGGAGGAAGGTGGGGATGACGTCAAGTCATCATGGCCCTTACGACCAGGGCTACACACGTGCTACAATGGCATATACAAAGAGAAGCGACCTCGCGAGAGCAAGCGGACCTCATAAAGTATGTCGTAGTCCGGATTGGAGTCTGCAACTCGACTCCATGAAGTCGGAATCGCTAGTAATCGTGGATCAGAATGCCACGGTGAATACGTTCCCGGGCCTTGTACACACCGCCCGTCACACCATGGGAGTGGGTTGCAAAAGAAGTAGGTAGCTTAACCTTCGGGAGGGCGCTTACCACTTTGTGATTCATGACTGGGGTGAAGTCGTAACAAGGTAACCGTAGGGGAACCTGCGGTTGGATCACCTCCTTACCTTAAAGAACCTGCCTTTGTAGTGTCCACACAGATTGTCTGATGAAAAGAAAGAAGCAAGGCGTCTTGCGATTGAGACTTCAGTGTCCCCTTCGTCTAGAGGCCCAGGACACCGCCCTTTCACGGCGGTAACAGGGGTTCGAATCCCCTAGGGGACGCCACTTGCTGGTTCGTGAGTGAAAGTCGCCGGCCTTAATATCTCAAAACTCATCTTCGGGTGACGTTTGAGATATTTGCTCTTTAAAAATCTGGATCAAGCTGAAAATTGAAACGACACACGTAAAGTGTGTATGAGTCTCTCAAATTTTCGCAACACGAAGTGTTTCACGAAACATCTTCGGGTTGTGAGGTTAAGCGACCAAGCGTACACGGTGGATGCCCTGGCAGTCAGAGGCGATGAAGGACGTGCTAATCTGCGAAAAGCGCCGGCGAGGTGATATGAACCCTTGACCCGGCGATGTCCGAATGGGGAAACCCAGTGTGACCTGTCACACTATCGTTAGCTGAATACATAGGCTAACGAGGCGAACCGGGGGAACTGAAACATCTAAGTACCCCGAGGAAAAGAAATCAACCGAGATTCCCCCAGTAGCGGCGAGCGAACGGGGAGGAGCCCAGAGCCTGAATCAGCTTGTGTGTTAGTGGAAGCGTCTGGAAAGTCGCACGGTACAGGGTGAAAGTCCCGTACACGAAAATGCACAGGCTGTGAGCTCGATGAGTAGGGCGGGACACGTGGTATCCTGTCTGAATATGGGGGGACCATCCTCCAAGGCTAAATACTCCTGACTGACCGATAGTGAACCAGTACCGTGAGGGAAAGGCGAAAAGAACCCCGGCGAGGGGAGTGAAAAAGAACCTGAAACCGTGTACGTACAAGCAGTGGGAGCCTCTTTTATGGGGTGACTGCGTACCTTTTGTATAATGGGTCAGCGACTTATATTCTGTAGCAAGGTTAACCGTATAGGGGAGCCGAAGGGAAACCGAGTCTTAACTGGGCGTTAAGTTGCAGGGTATAGACCCGAAACCCGGTGATCTAGCCATGGGCAGGTTGAAGGTTGGGTAACACTAACTGGAGGACCGAACCGACTAATGTTGAAAAATTAGCGGATGACCTGTGGCTGGGGGTGAAAGGCCAATCAAACCGGGAGATAGCTGGTTCTCCCCGAAAGCTATTTAGGTAGCGCCTCGTGAATTCATCTCCGGGGGTAGAGCACTGTTTCGGCTAGGGGGCCATCCCGGCTTACCAACCCGATGCAAACTGCGAATACCGGAGAATGTTATCACGGGAGACACACGGCGGGTGCTAACGTCCGTCGTGAAGAGGGAAACAACCCAGACCGCCAGCTAAGGTCCCAAAGTCATGGTTAAGTGGGAAACGATGTGGGAAGGCCCAGACAGCCAGGATGTTGGCTTAGAAGCAGCCATCATTTAAAGAAAGCGTAATAGCTCACTGGTCGAGTCGGCCTGCGCGGAAGATGTAACGGGGCTAAACCATGCACCGAAGCTGCGGCAGCGACACTATGTGTTGTTGGGTAGGGGAGCGTTCTGTAAGCCGTTGAAGGTGTGCTGTGAGGCATGCTGGAGGTATCAGAAGTGCGAATGCTGACATAAGTAACGATAAAGCGGGTGAAAAGCCCGCTCGCCGGAAGACCAAGGGTTCCTGTCCAACGTTAATCGGGGCAGGGTGAGTCGACCCCTAAGGCGAGGCCGAAAGGCGTAGTCGATGGGAAACAGGTTAATATTCCTGTACTTGGTGTTACTGCGAAGGGGGGACGGAGAAGGCTATGTCGGCCGGGCGACGGTTGTCCCGGTTTAAGCGTGTAGGTGTGTGCTCCAGGCAAATCCGGTGCACTTTAACACTGAGGCGTGATGACGAGGCACTACGGTGCTGAAGTGACAAATGCCCTGCTTCCAGGAAAAGCCTCTAAGCATCAGGTAACATCAAATCGTACCCCAAACCGACACAGGTGGTCAGGTAGAGAATACCAAGGCGCTTGAGAGAACTCGGGTGAAGGAACTAGGCAAAATGGTGCCGTAACTTCGGGAGAAGGCACGCTGATATGTAGGTGAAGTGATTTACTCATGGAGCTGAAATCAGTCGAAGATACCAGCTGGCTGCAACTGTTTATTAAAAACACAGCACTGTGCAAACACGAAAGTGGACGTATACGGTGTGACGCCTGCCCGGTGCCGGAAGGTTAATTGATGGGGTTATCCCTCGGGAGAAGCTCTTGATCGAAGCCCCGGTAAACGGCGGCCGTAACTATAACGGTCCTAAGGTAGCGAAATTCCTTGTCGGGTAAGTTCCGACC